>ENA-ORSL01000013-ORSL01000013.1-human-gut-metagenome-genome-assembly--contig:-NODE-13-length-184582-cov-13.918386_pt1 | contig 184582 bp, 173 predicted proteins | sample MGYA00242190_ERZ509157 | MGnify/ENA primary metagenome ERZ509157 (study PRJEB26280, sample SAMEA2338664) | human gut metagenome | biome: human gut; feature: human-associated habitat; material... | reverse complement strand
TCCGATCTCCTGTCCGATCAGATAACCGGCATTATGATTCCGGCTGTGAGTACTGGTACAGGTTACGATCAGATCTCCAATTCCGGACAGACCGATAAAGGTTTCAAACCGTCCGCCCATTGCCAGACCCAGTCTTGTAATCTCTGCGATTCCTCTTGTAATAAGAGCTGCCTTTGTATTATCGCCAAGTCCCAGACCATCTACAATTCCGGCAGCCAGAGCAATGACATTTTTCAATGCAGCCCCCAGCTCAATGCCTACCATATCCGGACTGGTATACACACGGAACACAGGGCTCATAAATGCCTCCTGTATTTCTTCCGCTGTTTTCTTATCATGTGCTCCTGCTACGACAGTTGTCGGTATTCTTCTTCCGACCTCTTCTGCATGGCTCGGCCCGGACAATACGCCTACTCTTGCCTGTTTTATCTCATCCTCGATAATATCCGTCATATTCATAAGGGTTTCTTCTTCAATTCCCTTTGCAACATTTACAATCAACTGACCTTCCTTCACATACGGTGCGATCATTTTAGAAGTGGAGCGTATAAAAATGGAAGGAACCGCCATAACAAGAATATCTTTTCCTGCCACACTGCTTTCCACATCATTGGTCACAGCGATCCGGTCCGGGATCCTGACACCCGGCAGCTTCTCCACCTGTTCCCGTTTTTCATCGATCATTGCTACTTCCCGCTTATCGATCGACCACAATGTCACCTCATGTCCGTTTTCATGTAATAATACAGCAAGTGCAGTTCCCCAGCTGCCTGCTCCCAATACACCAATTTTCATGTTTATCCCCGCTTTCTATCTATTTTCTTCCGTTGCAGCTTCCCGCTTCTTCTGTCCGAGTTTATTCTCCTGTCCGTGGATCAGACGCACAATATTAGTCTTATGTTTATAGATTGCCAGTCCTGCCAGACATCCCAGTACGATGATACTTTCCGCAACATACTGCTGTCCCAGGTGGTATATACTGTGCATCGGATTGATAATTACAAATATCGAATACATGATCCACATCTGAAGCATAAGTACAATAGAGCCAAGGGATACGTAGCGGCTGATCGCTACAACCAGAATAAACACGATCAGGCACGGAATAATAATTCTTAAATCCAGGAGACTGATCACGGCTCCCGAAATAGCTGAGATTCCCTTTCCGCCCTTGAATCCCATATAAAACGGAAATACATGTCCGAGTACAACTCCGAGCCCGGTATAAATAACCAGCAACAGGGTCATATCCGGCACGAGCTGACGAAATATCAGTCTGGTGATCAGACATGCGATCACACACTTTAAGCAGTCACCAAAATAAACCATGATACCGGCCTTCTTGCCAAGCACACGTAGTGCGTTGGTCGCTCCGGAATTACCGCTTCCATACTGTCTGATATCAATATGATGAATCTTTCCTATTATATAAGCAGTCTGAAATAATCCGAACGCATATCCTCCGATCAGACAAAGGATCCGGTATAAAATTTCCATTCCCATGTTACTAAGCTTCCTTTCTTTCTCTTATGATGAACTTCAGCGGTGTCCCCCGGAACCCGAAGGTATCCCGGATACGGTTTTCCAGATATCTGGTATAGGAAAAATGCATCAGTTCTTTATCATTTACAAATACAACAAATGTAGGCGGTTTTACTGCCACCTGTGTCACGTAATAAATCTTTAACCTTTTGCCTTTATCTGATGGTGGCTGCTGCATGGCAACCGCTTCACTGACGATCTCATTTAAAACTCCGGTTGCAATCCGAAGCGCATGATTCTGAATCACTGCATCAATGGTCTCAAACAGTTTTGGCAGCCGCTGACCTGTCTTTGCCGAAATAAATATCATCTCTGCATATGGCATAAACGACAATACATCCCGGATATCCTCCGTAAATTTATAAATTGTTTTTTCATTCTTTTCGATCAGATCCCATTTATTGACGGCAATGATCATACCTTTTCCACGCTCATGTGCGATTCCTGCAATCTTGGCATCCTGCTCGGTCACTCCCTCTGATGCGTCAATCACCAGAATTGCAACATCACACCGTTCTACTGCCGATACGGTACGGATGATACTGTATCGTTCAATATCTTCCTTGATCTTACTCTTCCGCCGCAGACCTGCCGTATCAATAAATACATATTCATGTCCGTTTCTCCGGACCTCTGTATCAATCGCATCCCGTGTAGTTCCTGCAATATCCGATACGATCACACGCTCTTCTCCGAGCAGCTTGTTAATGATCGATGACTTTCCTGCATTCGGGCGGCCGATGATCGCAATTCTCGGACGTTCATCCTCTTCTTCCTCTTCTGTGCCATCCGGAAAATGCTCCACAACCTCGTCCAGCATATCACCTAGTCCCAGTCTGGAGCTTGCGGATACCGGTCTCGGATCTCCCAGACCCAGATTATAGAATTCATATACATCCGGCATGAATTTATCGAAATTATCTACTTTATTAACCACTAAAACAATTGGCTTGCGGGATCGTCTGAGCATATCTGCCACTTTAAAATCCGCATCTACCAGTCCCTGTCTGACATCCACCAGAAACATGATCACATCTGCAGTCTCAATTGCAATCTCTGCCTGCTCCCGCATGAATTTTAACAATACATCATTGCTCTCCGGCTCAATACCACCGGTATCGATCAGTGTAAAATAATGATTTAACCAGTTCACATCCGCATAAATACGATCTCTGGTCACTCCGGGAGTATCCTTTACAATGGATATCTGCTCACCGGCCAGCACATTGAACAATGTTGATTTTCCTACATTTGGACGGCCTACGATAGCCACGATTGGTTTACTCATCTCTATCTCTCCTTATATCTGGCCCGTGTCGATTCGCCTTCTTCCTGCATCCGACCCGGCCTATGGGTAATCTCTTCTTCTACAACGGACTGAATAAAGCCCATACCATTCGATTTTACAATATGAATCGGTACTTGTAAAGTCCTTTGCACATCTTCCAGGGAAATGTCATCCAGGAAGATATCTTCATCTGCTTTCAGAACTACGGACGGCATAACGATCCAGTCTCCGAGGTCTCTGTCCTTTAACTGCTCGAGAATGTCGGTTGCCGTCAATAATCCGGTCACCGTGATCCGTTCTCCAAAGAAATGATTTGTGATGCAGACCACCTGCAGATCCATATTCGGATACCTGCTCCTGATCTGCTCGGCCGCCCAGCAGATTGTCGGATAGATCAGCTTTGCCGTTATCAGTGTCACTCTTCTCTTCTGATCACCGCCCGGACAATGCCGCAGTGCTTCCTCCAGATCATCCCGGAACATTCTCACCATTCCGACTCCGTTTTCATACTGGATATATCCATCATAACGATCCGCCTCCGGTACCTCCTGTCCTGCCAGAATATACCACTCATCGCTGGCATGGATAAAATGAATCCCGTATTTTTCAAAAGCCTGTTTCTGGTATTCATGTATAATATCCAACACTTCGATGGCATCTTTCTTTTCAAACGGTTCCAGTGGATAAAGACCATCCCGGAATTTCGTCAGTCCTACCGGTACCACCGATACACTCCGCATATGCGGTGCATAATTCAACAGATCCCGGATTGACCGTCTTAATTCATCTCCGTCATTCACGCCCTTGCACAGTACGATCTGACCATTCATCGGAATCTCTGCCTCATAGAGCCGGTCAATCTTTTTCAGTGCTTCTCCGGCAAACCGGTTCGTCAGCATCTTACAACGCAGCTCCGGATTGGTCGTATGCACGGATATATTGATCGGTGCCAGATGGAACCGAATGATCCGGTCGATATCCTTTTCCGACATATTGGTAAGCGTAATGTAATTTCCCTGCAGAAAGGAAAGCCTGGAATCATCATCCTTAAAATACAGAGTTTCCCGCATTCCCTTTGGCATCTGGTCAATAAAACAGAACATGCACTTGTTATGGCAGGAATGGTATTCATCCATCAGACTGTTTTCAAACACAAGTCCGATGTCCTCTGTATAATCCTTTTCAATCTCCAGTTCCCATTCTTCACCACTTGCTTTCCTTATCAGAAGCACAACGTATTCTTCCTCGATCAGGAACTGATAATCAAATATATCTTCGATTTCTTCTCCGTTTACAGCCAGCAGAAAATCACCGGCTTCTATCTCCATTTCTTCTCCAATGCTGCCCGGTTTCACTTCTTTTATTTTATGCTCGTACTTTTTCTGAAAGCCACCGCCTGCCGGATTCGGTTTAGATTCCGGCTCGTACTTTCCATGATTGTTACTCATGATGACTCCTTTCCGGCAGCATGATCACTGCAGCCAGATTCCCGCGCATGCCATGGCTGGCTCTGTGTGAAAACAGAAGCTCCGGATTACAGCAGGTGCACAGATCCGTAATATCCAGATGCTCTGGACGGATACCTGCTTCCTGCAGGATCCACTGATTCGCTTTCCACAGATCCAGATCATAATGTCCTTCTCTGCCTGCCCGCATCAGCTCCAGGTATTTATCCTGAGGAAACCGCTCCCGGAATGCATCTGCCACATCCCGGCTGATCTCATAGCAATTACCGCAAATAGACGGTCCGATTGCACATACGATATCCTCCGCCCGGCACCCGTAATGATTCTTCATATAATCTATCATCACTGCCCCCATTCCTGCGACGGTTCCCCGCCATCCGGAATGTGCAGTTGCTGCTACCTGTCTGACCGGATCATAGAAAAATAACGGCACACAGTCCGCATAGAATGTAACCAGCGGAATCCCCGGACAATCCGTTACCAGTCCATCGATACCAATAATATCCGTATCCTTTACAATCCCCTTACCGGCGTCCTCTCTGGTTACACTGCGGATCCGCGTTTCATGAACCTGATCCGAAAAAACTGCATTGGATGCATCGTAACCGATCGCAGCCGCCAGTCTCCGGTGATTCTCCATAACCGCTTCCGGATCATCTCCCCGATGAAAGCTTAAATTCATAGTGCCAAGATATCCCCGGCTGACTCCGCCAAGTCTTGTACTGAATCCGTGAATCACACCTGCTTCCGAAAGCTTCCGGAATGTAATGTATGTTACTCCGTTTACGCAGTGCATCTGCGTTGATTTATTCTGATTTGCATAACGAATTTCTTCCACTGCTGCCTCCTGCTGTTGCTTCCTTCCCGGAAGCCCGTTAAAATGCATTCTTAATATACTGTATTTCTTCTCCTAAGATTGCCGCCACATCAAACCGGACCGGAGTCTGCTCTGATAATCTCCGGCTATATAGATAATAAGCGGCCACCTGCCGGATGGTTCGTTGTTTTCTCTCCGTAACTGCCTCAGCCGGATATCCCTTCTCGGTGGAGCCCCGATACTTCACCTCCACGAAAACAAGATAGGATCCATCCTGTGCAATGATATCGATTTCGCCCTGTCTGCACCGGTAGTTTCTTTCCAAAATCTGATATCCATGCTGTTTCATATATTCAGCAGCCTTCTCCTCATACTGCGAACCGGTCTGTCTTTTATTCATATATTGATCATCCTTTACTGATCTAATTTCTTGCGGATTCGGTCCATCTTATCTACATACACCAGAATCTCCGCAACAACACCATATAACTCGGGAGGAATATAATCTCCGACCTCTAATTTCAACAGAGTATCTGCCAGTCCCTGATCCACATAGGTCGGAACATCATGCTCCTGTGCCTGTTCGACGATCCGCTCCGCCAGTGCGCCCTTTCCGGACGCCACGATCTGTGGTGCCTGATCCTTCGGATCATATGTCAGTGCCACCGCTTTTTTTACTTTTGATTTCTCGTTTTCCTGCATTCCGGCGCCTCCATCAGGTTCTCATATCAAATGTATACCGTTTCTCCCGGTCTCCATACTCTGCCTTCATCATTTCCGTTACAACCGTGTCTTCTCCTGTATGTGCTTCCGGTTCCTGTTTTGCCGGCTTCCTTTCTGCCTTCTGGACCTCACTGGTGTAAATAAATCCTTTCGTCTCCAGCTTTTCCTGTAGCTCCTGCATATGACTGCGGATCACCTCTGCCGACTGTTCATCCTCCATGGTAAACCTTGCATGCAGCTGCTGATCCCGCAGGGATACCAGAATGTCCGTCATGCCAAGACTTGGCATATCCAGATGCAGCAACACTCTGGTCCCATCCTCCGATACCCGCGCCTGTTTTCTTCTGGTATATACAAATAATTCAGAATTTGCCTGTCCGTCCTCCAGATTTAACGGAACCTGTGCATATACAAACTGTTGATTCAGATCCTGCATAAACCGGAGATTTTCCTGCATATTCTGAGAATTCTTCGACAAATCGGAGTGAGAAAATCCAGCCGACTGAAATGCCTCTTCCATTTTGGAAGACTGCGAAAACATCGTCTCGTATAATTCATCGATTTCCTTCGGATTCCGCATCCGATCCGGCCGCATCCCCCAACTGTCACGGATTCCCTTTGTCAGCAATCCCCGGTAATCGTCACTCTGCAAAAATGCCTGCAAAGCATTGAGATTCTGCTCTACCGCTGTCATCGGATTCTCCGGGTTTCCGGATTGCTTTATTGCATTTTTTCCCAAATATTCCGTCAGATATTGTGTAATATCGGCCAACATCTGACCAGCTGATTTATCATTTCGTACCAATGTCACTGCATCTTCTCTGGGCACACCCAATGTCTCCAGATTCTGACGAAGCGATGCCATCCACGCTTCATCTGCCTCCGGATTCTGATTTATAACAGATGCTGCTCCGGTCTCAGACGGATTCCCCGTTTCTCCCGATGCCTGCCAGTTAAATATCTCAAGTAATGCCTGATTCAGCCTCGGAAGCTGTTCCGGCTGACTCTCTGCCGACATATTCTGCAGGATATTCTCTACCGACTGAAGAACGGTATCTGTCTGCATTGTCAGCTGATGCTCTCCTCCGGCATATGCCTGAAACTGTTTTATGTTTGCCTCTGTAATAGGAATATTCAGACGATTCATTGCCACCAGTTGGCGAATATCCGCAGACGGATATTCGATTGCCTGCTGCATGATCACCCGGATGGACTCCCTGTTTAACGGCATTCCTTCCCTCATCATATTCTGCACGATCTGTATATTTCGTTCGCTGTGACTGAACCCATTTGCTGTCAGTGCACGTTCTGCGGCTCCAATACTCCCCGCATTCTCATTCTGCATCGGATGGATGATCAGCTGGTCTCCCTTGTTCTCCCGGACCTGAAATGCCATCTGCTGTCCGATATTTAATTCCACCTGCTCTCCAAGCCTTGCAAATAATATCTGCTCCGGATTCAGCTGGATCTTAATACCCTGACTAGTAATGTCCAACACCTGGCCTCTGAATATCTGTCCTTCCGTTAACATAGATAAAGGCACAGAATCCCCATTCGGATAACTGCCGGACATATCGGTGGCATGTACACCGGTTATCTCCTGTCCTCCGGGCTGTTCTCTGCCTGTCTGTAAATTCAAATGTTCAAATGTAGGGTAACCCTGTCCTAAAATATTCATACAAGTTCCTTTCATTCTTACACATAAAATAACTGTTTAAATCATATGGTTTTCAGATGAAATTTTTAATAAAAGTCTTCCGGTGAATCTCACATGGTCCATATTCCCGGATCGCAGCAATATGCTCTGCGGAGCCATAGCCCTTATTTCGCGCGAATCCATATTCCGGATACATCTCGTCATATACACACATCAGCCGGTCCCGTTCTACCTTAGCCAGAATACTTGCTGCTGCGATTGAAATACTTTTGGTATCTCCTTTAATGATCGGAACCTGCGGCTGTGTTACTTCCGGAATCGTAACAGCATCATTTAAAAGAATCTGCGGTTTTACGGAAAGCTTACTGATTGCCTGTCTCATTGCTTTATAATCCGCCTGCAGAATATTGATCTCATCAATGGTCTCCACATCCGCAATACCTACTGCATAGGCAACTGCTGCATTCTTTATCTCATCATATAACTCTTCCCTGCGTTTCTCGCTCAATTGCTTGGAATCATTTAAGTACAGTAGATTCACATCCTTCGGAAATATCACGGCAGCAGCCATGACCGGACCTGCAAGCGGACCTCTGCCAACCTCATCAATTCCACACACATAATCATAGTCCTCCCAGTACTGATACTCAAAGCTTTTCATTGCTTTAATTCGTTCCAGCTCTGCATACCACTGCTTCAGCCTCTTATCTGCGCGTTCCAGTTCTTTTCTGACACCGGAACGTTCATCTGTCCGAAACTGTTCTATATATGCCGGCAGCTCCTCATAAGAAGCATGCTGAAGTATAATCTTTATCTCCTGTACACTACTCATCTTATCCTCACTTCTAATCAATCTTTCCAAATCTTTTCCATGGCCATAACCGAAAAACAGCTTTTCCCTGAATCCGGTCTCCGGTGATCGGTCCTATCTCTTCCGAACGACTGTCCTTACTGTTATTTCGATTATCTCCCATAACAAAATACTCATTTTCACCAAGTGTTACCGGCCTTGCAGCAATTCCACGCATACTTTCCTGAATTGTACTCTTTCCGTAATCTTCTGAAAGCTTTTCCGCCTCATTATGCAGGATCCCATCTGTATCTTCATATAGCGTTTCTGATGTTCCGATATAAATATCACCATTTCCATCAATATATACGGTTTCTCCCGGCAAGCCAATGATCCGTTTGATAAAATAGGTCTCGCTGTCTTCTACCGGAAAGACAACGATATCATACCGCTCCGGTTCATGCAGTCTATAACTTAATTTATCCAGCCATACACTTTCTCCATCATGCAGAGTATCCTCCATGGAATGCCCAACCACCTCTGACCGGCTTCCTATAAATGTATGAATCAGAAAAACGATTCCTATAATTCCTATAATATATAATACTATCTTTATCAGCTCATGTTTTACATGCAGCTCATCATCATATTCAACCTGACCTTTTTGAACAATTCCCAAGTCTCGCACCTCTAACTTTGTCTCTTAAACCTCCGGACGCTCCAGCGTGATCCGTCCAAGTCTGCCGGAACGATAATCATCTAACAGCATTGCCGCCGCCTTATCATAATCCAACTGATCACCCTTTAACCGACACTGCCGGTTCACCGCAATCCGCTCCAGTATCTGATATGATTCTTGATTTTCTTCTGCCTTATAGACCTCTGCTATCGTCCCCGGATACTCCTGTTTCAGATATTCAATAAACCGAAGTGCCAGCTCCTGAACATTCAGAATATCATCCTTGATCGAACCGATGTATGCCAGCCGGATCCCGACCTCCTGATCTTCAAACTTCGGCCATAGGATGCCCGGTGTATCCAGCAATTCTACATTCTTATTAAGCCGGATCCACTGTGCGCCTTTCGTCACACCCGGTTTGTTTCCTGTTTTCGTACAGGCTTTTCCCACATATGTGTTAATGAACGTGGATTTACCGACATTCGGGATTCCGACGATCATGGCCCGCAATGGGCGATTCAGGATTCCACGTTTCCGGTCTCGTTCGATCTTCTCCTTACATGCCTCTTGGATTACATTCGTCAAAGATTTCATACCGGCTCCGGAGCGTGCATTGATCCTGCGGACCGAAAAGCCTTTTCCCTTATAATACTTCTCCCAGCTTTCTGTCAGACGCTCATCTGCCAGATCGGATTTATTTAATAATATCAGCCGGAACTTATTCTTTGCCAGCTCATCAATATCCGGATTCTTACTGCTCAATGGCACTCTTGCATCCACCAGTTCAATTACAATATCTATTAATTTTATATTTTCCTGCATCATCCGGACAGCCTTTGTCATATGCCCCGGATACCATTGAATGTTCATAGTCTACCTCTGTTTTGTTTCGGCAGCCATCGGTAAGTGACTTTGCCGAGAATTTCATTTTTTAAAATATTTCCCATATTTGCGAACCGGGAATCCTCACTGTTATTTACATTATCTCCAAGTACAAAGTACTCACCTTTCTCCAGTGTGACACCTTCCAGTGCCAGACCCTCTGTCAGTATATTCTCATCAAACGGAAGATCAGAAAGTGCCGCGCCATCAATAAAGACATGACCATCTTTGATCGTAACCGTTTCTCCCGGCAATCCGATCACTCGTTTTACATTATAATAACTATTGTCGCCTTCCCGCTGTTTAAATGCGATCAAGTCAAATCGTTCCGGCTCATGAAACAGGTACCTTGCCTTATTCACAAGAACCAGATCTCCGTTCTGCAATGTCGGTTCCATAGACTGACCTACGATTTTTAACGTCTGCCCTCCGAACGAAACCAGACTATATCCTAAAATGATCATAATTAAGATCAGAACCACATATCCACCCAGTTTTCTCATCAACTGCCGCTTATCAATTTCTTTTCGTTCACGATTCCTTGCATGTTTTAACCTGTTCCAGTTCGCCCGCAGGTATGCCCGTCTTCCACCTCTTCTATGCATATATCGTCACCCTTTCCATATCATTATAGTACAAAAACATATGGAATAACACAACTATTTTTCTCTGTATTTTCCTCGTTGTTATAACCGCGATAAAACACGCTTTGCGAGTTTTATCTGCTGATTAACAGTCGTCAAATACAATCATGCAAGCATGTTGTATTTTCCTCGTTGTTATAACAAAAAAAGCAGGGTTTTCGTCCCCTGCCTTTTTTGTAGCACTATCAGAACTATTATTTCACTAATTCCTTAACCTTAGCACGCTTACCAACGCGATCACGTAAGTAATTAAGCTTAGCTCTACGAACCTTACCATGACGAACCACTTCAACCTTTGCTACATTTGGGGAATGCAGTGGCCAGGTTCTCTCAACGCCGGTACCGTTAGATGTCTTTCTTACAGTGAATGTTGCACGATTGCTTCCGCCCTGCTTCTTCAGTACGGTGCCTTCGAAAATCTGAATTCTCTCACGATTTCCTTCCTTAACCTTTGCATGAACACGTACGGTGTCACCTACGTTAAACTCCGGTACGTCTGTCTTGCACTGTGCAGCTTCGATGTTCTTGATAATATCGTTCATTTGTGTGACCTCCTTATTATTCAGATGTTCTTGCCGAATCTCTGTCAGCAGAGGACCATCCACTTTTCACAACTTCACTAATGTATCATAATTTCTCCCGAAATGCAAGCATTTATTATATTTTCAGCTTGAAATTTGACAACTGTTCCGGAATCCGATACAGTAGATATCATCATATCACAGATAAACAAAAGAGGGAATACATAGTATGAGCAAAATCATTATTATCGGAGGCGGAATTGCCGGATTAAGTGCCGGAATTTATGCCAGAAAAGCAGGCTTTGAGACAACTATTTATGAGAAGAACGGAGTTCCCGGCGGCAACTGCTCCGGCTGGAACCGGAACGGATATCATATTGATAACTGTATTCACTGGATGACCGGGACCAGAGAAGGTTCCACCCAGAATCGGATCTGGCATGAGGTTGGTGCCCTTACAGACTCCATGAACCTGATCAAACGGGACTCTTTCTATGTATCCGAATGGAATGGTCAACAGATCGCACTATGGAGGGATGTCGAGCGTACCCGACAGGAAATGTTAGCTATCTCTCCGGAGGATGAGAAAGAAATCAACTGCTTTATCGACTATGTACGTCTGGCAGATACTGTCCTTACCTCCAGACAGGAGCCGAAGGAACTGTTGCATACGATCGATGAGATGACCTTCTCTCTGACCCATGCTGAGATGGCTAAGGCTTTTATCCAGTACATCGGTCTGAATCTGGAAGAACTGGCGATGAAGTTCAAGCATCCGCTTTTACAGCATATTTTTCTTGATTTTATGGCAAAGGAATACGAGGCCTACTGGTTGCTGCTTGCTTATTCCTTCTTTGTTTCCGGCAACGGAGATCTTCCGGAAGGCGGATCTATGGGAGTTGTCCATCACATGACTGAAACCTACCGCTCTCTCGGCGGAAAACTGGAATTAAATACTCCGGTAGAACAGATTCTGATCAACAAGGAGAAATTAAGCATTGAGCCCCCGATTGACAAGAATACTTTAAAAACAAAAAAGCTAAAAAAGCTGATTGCCAGAAATGCAGATGGCGTCCGTCTCTACAACGGAAAGACAGTCTCTGCCGACTATATTATCTGTGCCTGCGACATCAACTATACCTTCCGGCAGCTGCTGAAGAAGTCGTATATTCCAAAATCAATCAAGAAGGTATACTCCAACAAGAAGGATTATCCGCTCTACAGCTCCTTTCAGGTTGCTTTCTCTGTGGACGGACTTCTTGATGAGATCAACGATACCCTCAGCTTCAACTGCTCTCCTCTGGATGTCGGCTATCGACGGATTGACCGGATTTGCGTGAAGAATTACCGCATCTACGGCGACTACATCGCACCGGAGGGAAAGACCGTTATCCAGTGTAGTATCGTTCAATATGAGAAGGATTTTAAATACTGGAAGAAATTATATAATAAGAAAGAGCAGTATCTGCGTGCCAAACAGAACACTGCCGAAGCCGTAAAGACCCGTATCGAGGAACGCTTCCCTGAATACGAAGGAAAACTTCATCTGCTGGATGTATGGACTCCGGTCTCTTATGCCAGACGATTAAATGATTATAAGGGTGCCTATATGCGATTTATCACAACAGCAACCAGCACCAACGCCTTTCTGTCTTCAGAAGTGAAGGGTCTGCGCAATGTCTATCTGGCCAATCATTGGCTGCGGTATCCGGGCGGTATTCCGACAGCCGCTTATATGGGCCGACAGGTGATTGAAGAAATAAAAGAACTGGAGTCGTAATGACCCCAGTTCTTTTATTTCTTACCCGTCTGTCTTGCCAACAAATCCGGTCTGCGCTCCTGCGTCCTTTTCACAGACTGCTCATGCCTCCATTTTTCTATATTTGCATGATGTCCGGAAAGCAGAATATCCGGCACCCGCATTCCCATAAATTCTTCCGGTCTGGTATACTGCGGATACTCCAGAAGATTCTCATGAAATGACTCGAACTCTGCAGACACCTCATTATTCAGAACACCCGGCACCAGCCTGGAAATGCAGTCGATCATCACCATTGCCGGCAATTCCCCGCCGGTCAGCACATAATCTCCGATTGAAACGTTGTCTGTCACGATCATTTCCAGAATACGTTCATCCACACCTTCGTAATGTCCGCACAGAACAATGAGATCCTCTTCTTTCGCCAGTTCCTCCGCCAGTCCCTGATTAAACACTTGTCCCTGTGGCGTCATGTAAACTACCCGCGGTTTTCTCTCAAGTCCATCGGTAATATGCTTCCAGGTTCGGTAAATCGGTTCTGCCTGCATAACCATACCGGCCCCACCGCCATATGGATAATCATCTACATGTCCATGTTTTTCGGTTGTAAAGTCTCGGATATTCACCGCTTCGATCTGAATCAGATTATTTTTCATTGCTCTTCCGGTAATACTGGTCGAAAGCCCCTGCATTATCATCTCCGGAAATAATGTCATTACATGAAATTTCATTCCAACATTCCTTTCATTAAACGTACCACTACTTTCGGTTCTTCTACATCCACATCCAGAATACACTGTTCAATTGCCGGAATCAGAAGCTCCTTTCCGGATTCCATTCTGACTACGTATACATCATTTGCTCCGGTTTCCATGACATCGGTCAATATACCAAGACAATTTCCGTCCTCTTCATAGACCTTTGCATCTATAATATCTGCGATATAAAACTCGCCCTCTTCTAACGGAACCGCATTCTCTCTGGTAACCCAAAGGCCCGCTCCCTTATATTTCTCAACATCATTAATATTATCTATCCCTTTAAACTTTAAGATTGCTTGATTCTTAAAGAATTTACATCCCTCTACTTCAACCGGGATCTTCTGCCTGCCTGTATCGATCACACATTCCTTCAGGTAGGAAAATCGATCCAGATTATCAGTGGTCGGATAAACCTTTACCTCTCCACGGATTCCATGTGTACTTGTAATCACACCTACTTTTAATAAATCTTCCATTTTATTCTCCATTATACGAAAGAACCACCGAAGGAGTTTCCTCCGTCAGTGGCTTTCTGTCATCGTTATCCGATTTTCACTTCAACCTTTTTGTCACCTTTTGAAGCTGCTGCTTTTACTACAGTACGGATTGATTTTGCAATAGATCCCTGCTTACCAATCACTTTACCCATATCATCAGCGGCTACCTGTAAGTCGATCGTAATTACACCATCGGATTCAGTCTGTGTTACAACAACCTCATCTGGGTGATCAACTAGGGATTTTGCAATTAGTTCTACTAATTCAACCATATTCACATGCCTCCCTATTTCTCGATACCAGCGTGCTTCAGAAGTTTTGCAACAGTCTCAGTTGGCTGAGCTCCGGTAGCTAACCATTTCTTTGCTGCTTCTTCATCGAACTTAATAACACTTGGTTCCTGGTTTGGATCGTAAGTACCGATTTCTTCGATAAATCTACCATCTCTTGGTGATCTTGCATCAGCAACTACTACTCTATAAAAAGGAGCCTTCTTGTGTCCCATTCTTCTTAAACGAATCTTTACTGCCATGTTTTTCACCTCCTTAAAAAAATTCTATAATTAAATGATTATAGGCTTAACTCAAAATGGGAATCGCATTCCCCGGCGTCTCTTACCGCCCTTCATACCGGCAAACTGTTTCATCATCTTCTTTGACTGTTCAAACTGCTTGACAAACCGGTTCACCTCCGAAATATCAACTCCGGCACCGGCTGCAATTCTGCGTTTCCGGCTGACACTCATAATATCCGGATTCGCACGCTCCTCCGGTGTCATTGACAGGATGATTGCCTTTGGATGAGCAGCTGCATTATCATCAATCTGAACATTCTTTAATTGACTGCCCATTCCCGGAAGCATCGACAGCATTTCCTGCATGCCTCCCAGCTTATCCATCTGTTCCAAACTATCCAGAAAATCGTTATAATCGAAGCCGTTCTTCTTCAGCTTCTGGGTCATTTCCTTCGCTTTCTCTTCATCAATGGCTGCCGTGGCTTTTTCAATCAGAGATTCCACATCTCCCATGCCAAGGATCCGGCTTGCCATACGATCCGGATAGAACTGCTCCAGATCCGAAAGCTTCTCACCCATACCAATATATAGAATCGGCTTTCCGGTTACCGCACGGATAGAAAGTGCAGCACCGCCTCTGGCATCACCGTCTAACTTCGTCAGAACAACGCCGTCAATTCCGATTTTCTCATTAAAATTCGTTGCAACATTCACTGCATCCTGACCTGTCATGGCATCTACAGTCAGCAATGTATAAGTAACTGCCACCTGACTCTTGATTTCTTCCAGTTCCTCCATCATTGCTTCATCTACATGAAGCCGTCCGGCTGTATCCAGAAATACCAGATTCTGATGATTCTTGGATGCGTGCTCTATCGCTGCTTTTGCAATATCTACCGGCTTGTGATTGTCCCCCATGGTAAATACCGGAACACCAACCTTTTCACCGTTGATCTCTAACTGTTTGATTGCTGCCGGCCGGTATACATCCAGTGCTGCCAGCAATGGTTTCTTGCCTTTATTCTTAAACTGTCCTGCCAGCTTCGCTGCGGTGGTTGTTTTACCTGCACCCTGCAGACCACACATCATGACAACCGTAATCTCATTGGAAGGAAGCATCTTTATCTCGGTGGTCTCTGAACCCATCAGATTTACCATTTCTTCCTTTACAATCTTAATGACCATCTGTCCCGGATTCAATCCATTCAGAACATCCTGTCCGATTGCCCGCTCACTGACTGTATTAATGAATTGCTTTACAACCTTGAAGTTAACGTCCGCCTCCAGCAATGCGCGCTTAACTTCCTTCATTGCCTCCTGGACATCCTTCTCTGTTAATGCACCCTTGCTTCGCAGCTTCTTAAATACCGTTTGAAGTTTTTCTGATAAACTGTCAAATGCCATTCAAGCCTCCTAATATTCTTCCAAAATCTCTCGGGATAACTGTTCCATTTCCTCAATCCTGCCAACCAGGGCAGAATCCGCATTTGCCTCTTTAAGCCCGGCTGCTATCTTCTGGATCTTAGCTACCTTCTGTTTCGTATTCCGGAATTTCTCCACCAGCTTTAATTTCTCTTCATATTCTTCAAGGATTTTATCACATCGCTTGATCAGATCATATACACCCTGACGACTAATGCCTTCCATCTCGCCCACTTCCGTATATGACATATCCTGAAATACGATATCCTCGTAAATCCGTTTCTGGTGCTCTGTCAATAATTCACCGTAAAAATCATATAGCATGGACTGTCGCAGAATCTTTTCTACTTCCATGTCAGTCCTCCTTGTAAAGGTTATTTGCTTTACACGTTGCTATTATATATAGACCGCTTCTGTTTGTCAAGTTTTTTTCCTTGACAAAACGCATTTTTTTTCTTTTTTGTTTTTGAACTTTTCGAAGATTCTTTTCGCATTCGTTGACACTGCTCCTTTCCTTATGATAATATGAACTTTGTGTGCAGGCTTTCTCCTGCTACATAATAATGTTGTGAGAATGAATTTATTCTCAGAAAGGACAAACAATGAAAAAGAAATTAACCTGTTTAGTTGCAACACTTGCTCTTGGCGCATTGCTGCTCAGCGGTTGCGGAAAGAGTGCCGGCGACAGCAAAACATTTACTGTTGGTTTTGATGCTGAATATCCTCCTTACGGATATATGGACGAAAACGGAGAATATACCGGATTTGACCTGGAACTAGCTCAGGCAGTCTGTGACTTAGAGGGCTGGACACTGGTAAAGCAACCGATCGTATGGGATAACAAGGATAACGAGTTAAACTCCGGTTCTATCGACTGTATCTGGAATGGTTTCACCATGGACGGCCGTGAGGATGACTATGCATGGTCTGATCCATATGTAGATAACAGTCAGGTAATCGTTACCTCTGCCGATTCCGGCATCACCAAGTTATCTGATTTAAGCGGCAAAACTGTTGGTGTTCAGGCTGCATCCGCTGCTCTTTCCGTTTTAAGCGATGAGGAACAGCAGAAAGCACTGGCAGATACCTTCGGTAAATTACAGGAGTTCGCTGATTACAATACTGCTTTTGCAGAACTGGAAGCCGGCTCTGTAGATGCAATTGCTATGGATATCGGTGTTGCACAGTACCAGATTGACAGCCGGAATAACGGTTCTTTCATTATTTTAGACGAGCATCTGAATTCTGAGCAGTACGGAATCGGTTTTGCATTAAACAACACAGACCTGCGTGATACCGTTAACAAGGATCTTCATACCTTAAAAGAAAATGGTACTTTTGATGAACTTGCTGAGAAATATGGTCTTACTGATATGGTTTGCTTAGATTAAGAGGGATTGTTATATGTCGTTTTCGGTTATTGTCAGCCAGCTAGCCCAAGGTATGTTAACCACTGTCAGTATCTTTTTTCTGACCCTGATCTTTTCCATGCCGCTTGGCTTTCTGGTAGCATTCGGAAGAATGTCTAAAAACCGGATCATCCGGTCTATTACACAGTTTTATATTTCTATCATGCGTGGAACGCCTTTGATGCTGCAGTTAATGGTTGTCTACTTCTTTCCATGGTACTTATTTAAGATCCAGATCGGTAGTGGCTGGAGATTCCCGGCTATTATCATCGGATTTGCGATCAACTATGCAGCTTATTTTGCAGAGATCTACCGTTCCGGTATCGAAGCAATTCCAAAGGGGCAGCATGAGGCAGCAAAGTTACTGGGATATACCAAGTCCCAGACCTTTATCAAGATCATTCTGCCACAGGTAATTAAGATCATCCTGCCTGCGGTTACCAATGAGATCATTACACTGGTAAAGGATACCTCTCTGGCATTTACCTTATCCTGCATTGAAATGTTTACGGTTGCAAAACAGATTGCCGCAGCAGAGACTTCCATGGTTCCGTTCGCGGTGGCTGCACTCTTCTACTATATATTCAACCTTCTGGTATCCTTTATCATGGGTCGGGTTGAAAAGAAGCTAAGCTATTACTAGGAGGTGTCAGGATGTCTGTAACAGAAGTTAAAAATCAGGAAAATCAAATATCAGAGGTTCCATATCTGGAAATGAATCATGTCCGAAAATCTTTTGATGATCTGGAAGTATTAAAGGATATCTCCTTAACCGTTCATCAGGGTGAGGTCGTTTCCATTATCGGTCCATCCGGTTCCGGTAAGTCTACATTGCTTCGCTGTGCTACACTTTTGGAGACCATGGATGAAGGAGATTTATCTTATCTCGGAAGATCCGCTGCGACTATGACAGACGGTCATACCGTATATGCGAAACCGTCAGAGCTGGATACGATCAAGCAGAGCTTTGGATTGGTTTTTCAGAACTTTAATCTTTTTCCGCATTATAGTGTTCTGAAGAATCTGACAGATGCTCCGATCCATGTTCAGAAACGGCCGAAGGATGCGGTATTTGCAGAGGCTGAAAAGCTCCTTGCACAGATGGGTCTTTCCGATAAGGCAGATTACTATCCGCATCAGTTATCCGGCGGCCAGCAGCAGCGTGTAGCCATTGCCAGAGCTCTGGCATTAAATCCGGATGTACTCTTTTTTGATGAGCCAACCTCGGCACTGGATCCGGAGCTTACCGGCGAAGTTCTGAAGGTCATCAAGCAATTAGCCGAAGAACATATGACAATGATTATTGTTACACACGAAATGGACTTTGCCAGAAAGGTATCCGACCGGGTACTCTTCATGGATAAAGGCTACGTCGTTGTGGAAGGAGCACCGGAGGACGTCTTCCATTCCGGAAATGAACGGATGCAGGAGTTCCTTGGAAAATTGAAGAATTCATAATCTCTTTAAAACCTGAAAGGGCTGTATCGTGAAATTACGACACAGCCCTTTTTATGTACTAGCGGAGGCCAAATACGAATGATAATACAACCGCACAAACAATGGCTGCAATCAACAGCCCTCGTAAGATTTTCTTGTTTCGCTCGCTACGCTTCTGTTTTGTTACAAGTTCATTTTGTAATCTTTCGATTTCTTCCTTGCATTTAATAATATATTCCCGGCTGTCTTTATATCCTCGCAGTTCCAAAAATGATGTTTGCAATTTCTCCCAGTAATTGTTGCTTTTGCTTCTCACGGCATGCTACTTCCGAATAATATCCAAACTCATAATCGTACTGGCTGCGAATCTCTTTCGGTTCAAGGTATCCCTCCAATGTATATGTTTCAACCATATTATCAATATGTTCCGTATCCGCACTGCGTGCTTTTAATTGTTCCGATTCCGCATTGCCATATTGATCTTTATATATACTTATTAATTCAGCCAGATTCCAATACTGCCATATTCTAATTCCTTACCTTTCTTTATTATAATTGTAATCCAAGAATGACACTTAGAAAAATAACTGCTATTGGTAATACTACCCATATCCCTATTATCTTTATATTTTCTTTCGTAACTGCTTTCTTATATTTTCGTTCTACCAGATCATCTGTCTGTACCAAGAATTTTGCATAGTCTTCTTCAATTTTTGCTTTTGTTACCTGATCTTCCTTCTCTACGATTTGGATCTCATTCTCTAATACTTCCGTCACCTGGCAAAATATCTGATTCAATTCATTTCTCTCCGCACCATTCAAATACTGTCGGCATCGTTTTATCAGATTATCATTCGCCAACTCCGCTTCCAGCATTTGCTTTTTTGCAATATATCCCGGTAACTTTGTTGCATAGCTTCGATTATACTGATATTCTTTTTTTATCATATCCGCAGTTAAACGGTTCGAAACCCTTTTCTTTTTCATCTGTTGTTCAATATGTTCCGTTACCTCCGGACAGGCTTCCACAACTACCGGATCCCCCTGTGCTTCATATTTCTTTTTATAAAAAGCAACTAACGCTTCCATACTACTGCACTGTTTTCTTGCGAGAAGTTTTCCGAAAAATGCATCTCCGTTTTCTGCATCCTGATTTAATATGCTCTCAAAGAATGCATCTGCCTTTTCCCATTCTCCGTCTTCCAGCGCCATATAGCCACGTTTTTTCAAAGTTGCTATATCAATTTCATTCCTCCGTGAATCTGAACTATCTTCATCCTTTTTATCTTTATCATTATTTACTATTTTCTCGATTCCTCGGAGCAGATCCTGCATAAACCCGAGTTTTGACATATCCATAGCCTGCAGATTTGAAAATTCTTCCGGTAAATCGTATGGATTCATATCCTTATATGCCGGTATCAGCACCTTTTTCTCGCCATTTTTGATCAGTGCCAGGTATCTTGACCACTCGTTTTTCACCCACACAGCCTTAAAATATTCAGGCTTCGTTCCAAGTACTACCATAACCTTTGCCGACATAAGTGCCGAATAAATATACGGCTCATACTCCTGTCCGATCTTATCCTCCAGTGTTATCCTTGCAAAGAACACCCGTAAATTCTCCTGTGTCAGCTGATGATATAAATCATTTGCCAGTACACTGTCCGGGGTTCTTCTCCCCATATCATCCGCTTCCTTATAACAGATAAACACATCATACGGTTCTTCCTGTTCTGATATAACACGTATTTTTTTCTGGATTTCATCTATGACACCTGCTTCTTCTTCATATACCTTCTTCTGTCTCATATCTGCATACTGAATTGCGGACTTATAATTTCCATCAGCATAAACCGAAATCGGCTGCATCCGATTGATCGTAGGAACCCTCTTATTGTTCTGGGTATCCTCCACATATTCAACCCCATAACGACAAAGCACCAGTCCCCAATATGCCTCTGAATCTGCAGGATCCTCATTCAGAATCTGCTCATAGATCTCCTCTGCCTTATCAAATTCATTATTTCTTCTTAAATGATTGGCTCTGTCATATAAGCCTGCTTTTCTTTCAGAGTCCAATCTAGGTATTGTCTGTTCTGTACCGCAATATTCACAGGTACATACCGTCTCTTCCTCTCCGAATTCAAGCTGGCCACCACACATTTTGCATTTTAAAACCATTGTTCTCTCCTTTTCTCACCACCACTTATTCTCTTACCAGTTTAATTTTCGTCTCTTTTTCTTCCACAATTTTCACAAAAATTACCAGTATTCCCAGTTCGTCCACAGCTGCAGTTCCAATTTTCCATTGTACCATCCGGTCTTTTCGCCCCACAGTTTCCACAAAAATTTCCTGTTATTCCTGTTTGGCCACAAGAACAATCCCACATACCACTTCCGCCTATCTGATTAGCTGTTTGCGGTGATACCTGTATTCCCTGCAACATACCATTTAACTGAGGTACCATGGTATTGGCTGCGGCCAGTCCTACACCTAGGCCCAGCATATCTCCAACAACACTGTTTCCGCCACCAGATGAAATTTCTGGTCCCATATTGCCAATTCCCTCTGCATATGCTTTCTGTACCTCTGCCTGCAAAACATCCTTCTTGGTATATCCTTGTGCCCGCATAATCTCTGCCTCTGCCAGTCCGGTCACCCTCTGAGTCTGTGCTGCTGTCTGCGCTTCAATAATCTTTCGCTCTGCTTCTCTTCTAGCAATTTCTATTTCTGTTATCTGTTTTTGGATTTCTGTCTCTCTGTGTGCAACCTCAATAGTAGCCTTGCTCTGTTCTTCTGCAGTTCTATACTGTGCCTCACTTTGCGCCTGCGCCGTTTTCACAAGTGCCTCCGCCTGAACTATTCTAGTTTTGAGCGTAATCATATGCAATTCCTTAATTCTCCTGAAATTAGCATCTTCCTCAGGTAATACTACATTTGTTACATAAAACTGCGGAATCGTTAGACCGTATTCTTCAAATCCTGCTATGATTTTCTCCTTTAGTTCATCTGAAATCAGATTCAAATAGCTATCTATTTCAAGAATATCAATATTTTCATTTTTAATAATTGCTGGTAAGTTTGTTTTTATAACATTGGAAATCAATGGACGAAACGTTGCCTGTAATGATTTTGTAAATCCAGAATGATCTTCCCATGAAATTCCTCTCATAGATCCAACTAGCTTTACTAGCATCTTTCTAGAATCTGTGACCTGAATATTCATCTCGCCAGATGCACCTATTTCAAGCGGCACTCCCGTTAATGGATCAATAAACCTGACCTTGTCTGCGGTTCCCCACTTAAGTGCCGTCTGAACTGTCTTGTTAATAAAATAGACCTCTGAATGAAATATATTATCATTCGTTGCCAGTCTGTATAATTCTCTCAAGATTGGAAGTTGCTGTGTCTTTAATGTATATCGACCTGCCGTAAATAAATCCAGTGCTTGTCCGTCTTTGAAAAAGATTGCTTCTTGACTTTCATGCACAATTAACTGAGAACCAAAATTAAAATCTTCTATCGGATGTTTCCAAATAAATGTGTCATTATCTCCTTCATATCTAATGACACTAAAAAGGCCTTCTTTTTTCATTCTATCTTCCATTTTACCCCTCCTGAATAAAAGCAGTATATATCCAATCTCTCTAATTTACTCTATATTTACTACTATACTGTTTCTGTTATTTTTTGTCAACTTATCGTATTTGCCTGTCCGTCAGATTTATATCCCCCCCTCTTTCATTACTATTATAGCAAATGACCGGGAACAGATCCTTCTTCTGCTCCCGGTCATACACTCATTCTATTATTCTCTTCTATAACTACAGGATTTCTTTTGCCCGCCCAATATCCGCCTGCATCTGCGTAACCAATGCATCCAAATTGTCGAACTTCTGCTCTGCTCGCAGGAAATGAAGCAGCTCTACCTCCAGATATTCTCCGTAAATATCCCTGTTAAAATCAAAAATATAAGTCTCCAGTCCTACCTCTGCCTTCTCGCTGACGGTTGGTTTACATCCCAGATTGGCAATTCCATAATATTCGTTCCGGTTCCAATGAACCCGGACTGCATAGACTCCGTATGGCGGTACAAGCTTATCCTCCGGCACCTTCTGATTCGCAGTCGGTATCCCGATTGTGCGTCCCAATGCCTGTCCATGCACTACCGGTCCGGATATGGTATATCCGTGTCCTAAGCATGCGGTTACCTGCTCCATATCACCGGACTCAATCGCTTCACGGATAACGGAAGAGCTGATGTCCCTCTTCTGCTCCTGCAGTTTATCAAATACTTTCACCTGGAACCCTTTCCTGTGTCCAAGCTGTTCTAACAGTGCCGCATCTCCGGCACGATTCCTGCCGAAATGGAAATCACTTCCCACCGCCACCGCTTTTACATCCAGCTGTCCGATCAATATCTGGTCTACGAACTCTTCCGGTTGCAATCTTGCAAACTTTTCTGAAAATGGATATTCCAATAGTACCTGTATCCCTGTATCGACAGATTTTCGAATCTTCTCAGCATGACTGTCAATATGCTTTCCGACACCGATCTGCCGGCCGGCCGGTGCAAATGTAAAAATCACTCCGGTCATTCCCTGATCCTGCCAGGTCTTTACCTGCTCAAGCAATAACTGATGACCTCTGTGAAATCCATCAAATTTTCCCAAAGCAATCGCTGTATTCTGTAATTTTAAGTCCTTCACTTCTGTAATGTGCTGCATATCTAATCCTGCTTTTATCAAATCTCATTATAAAAACATCTTGTACGGGCGGAATTCTCCCGCTCCAAGATCATATTCATAGATTCCCGTAAATCTCTTTCCGGAATCATATACCAGATATCTGGCTGCCTCATCCATGTTGTCATCCTCACAGGTTTCCGTCTGTGTTCCTTCCGTCATAGAAGCAATGCACTCTTTGCGGAACTTATTTCCGTTATGGATCAGTCTGTCACCGGCCTCCGTTACCGTAAGCTTCGGCAACTCTGCATACATTTCATCAATAGCCGTTATATAGCCGGCCAAAGTGCCATCCTTCTCATGTGCCTCGATCTCGTCCAGCCGCAGACTCTGCGCCGCATGAAACCCACAGGCTCGGGTACGGATCAGCTGTTCCATACATCCGCCACAGGAAAGACTCTCTCCAATATCCCGGCACAGGCTCCGGATATATGTTCCCCGGCTGCACCGGATCCGTAACCGGATTCTCGGCAGATCCATATCAAGAATCTCCAGCGTATAGATAGTCACAGGTCTCGGTTTCCGTTCGATCACCTGCCCCTGCCTTGCCAGGTCATATAGCTTCTGACCATTTACTTTAATTGCTGAATACATGGGCGGTACCTGTTCATACGTACCAACATAAGATGCGATCACCTGTCGCACCTGCTCTTCCGTTACATCAACCGGTTGTTCCGTCAATACCGTTCCGGTCATGTCCTCTGTATCTGTGGTCGTTCCAAGCAGCAGAACGGCCTCATACTCCTTATCATGATCCGGCAAAATATCACACAACTTAGTAGCCTTTCCAAGACAAACCACCAGAACACCCTCCGCCTGCGGATCCAATGTTCCGGTATGTCCGATCTTCTTCTGATGAAGAATTCCCCGAAGCTTCGCTACCACATCAAAGGAAGTGTAGCCCGGCTCTTTATATACATTTATAATACCGTCATACATATTAAGCCTCTTTCAATGCCTGTGCGATCTGTGCAAGCACCTGTGCCTCTATCTCAGCCTGTTCCCCTGCCAATGAGAATCCGGCTGCCCGGATATGTCCGCCGCCATCATGTGTTAACGCAATCTTGCTGACATCTACCTTTACATTGGAACGCAGACTGAACTTATATACATTCGGCTCATACTCATAATAAAAGACTGCTACCTCAATGCCTCTGGTTACACGGATCTGATCTACCACGCCATCTACATCTACACTGCTTGCATGATAATGATCAAATACATCCTTTCTAAGGCAGGTTACAATACACTGTCCATCCAGTTCCATATGACTGTTTAACAATGCCTGTCCCAGAATCTGGTTCTGCATAAATGTCTTGCTATAGAAAGTATCATCAATCGTCTTCTGAGGATTGGCTCCCAATTCGATCAGATCACCCGCTACACACATGGTTTCTTTCGTTGTATTGCTGTGCTTAAATACTCCGGTATCATGTACGATTCCCAGATATAACGACTCTGCACAATACCGGCTGATCTTATCCCGCTCCAGAATGCCATAAATCGCTTCACAGGCTGCAGATGCATCCGGCCGCACCAGACAGATATCGCCATATCCCGGATTACTTGCATGATGATCGATCGCTGCCTTTCGCTTTGCAGTCTCATAATAGACACCAAATTCACCGAACCGATCGGTGCTGGCACAGTCGAGCGCCAGACAAAGATCATAGGTCTTTCCGGTATCTGCCGCATGACTGATCTTATCTGCTCCCCGCAAAAACAGAAACTTATCATCGAAATCTCCCAGATAAATATCCACCTGTTTTTCCGGATAATTATCCGTAATATAATTATACATTCCCGTACAGGAACCCACACAATCTCCATCCGGACGGATATGTCCCAGAATCACAATCGTCTGTGCTTCTGAAATAGCCTGTAAAAACTGATTCATTTCTTACCTCTCTTCTTCATCGATTTTCTATAATTCTTCATGTCCCTCTTCCGGTTTTCCGGAATCATATTCTTCCACATGTAAATCCGCAATCTTTTTGGACATTGCCGCACCATAAGCAATGGAATCATCCAGAATAAATGTAAGCTCCGGTGTATTCCGTAAATTCACCCGATGTGCAAGCTCCCGTCTTATATACCCTTCCGCACTCTTTAAGCCGGTCAAAGTATTCGACTGTTCTTCTTCATTTCCCATAACACTGATATATGCCTTACAGGTTTTTAAATCCGGTGCCACCTGTACATCTGTAACCGATGTCAGGAAATGGATTCTCGGATCCTTCACTTCCCGGATGATCATACTCAGTTCCTTCTGAACCTCACTATTGATTCTCGTGTTTTTCACACTATTTTTTCTCATTCTATCATCCTCTATTTTCTTCATCTGAAAACATCTGCATTTCTGCAGATGTCCCAGACAAATATTTCTACTAATGTCAATTATCTCGGAACCTCAACCATGATATAAGCTTCAATCTGGTCAAATTCCTTAATATCATTAAATCCTTCAAATACAAGACCGCATTCAAATCCGGTCTTAACCTCTTTTACATCATCCTTAAATCGCTTCAGAGATGCCAGCGGTCCCTCAAAGATCTGCTCGCCTTCACGGAAAATCCGGCAGGTTGCATTTCTCTGAATTACACCATCCAGTACATAAGAACCGGCAATGGTTCCAATGCCGGAAGCCTTGTAGGTCTGTCTTACCTCTGCATGACCGATCACCTTCTCCTCATAAATTGGATCCAGCATACCCTTCATAGCAGCTTCAATATCCTCGATTGCATCATAGATAACACGATACAGACGCATATCTACCTTTTCCCGCTCAGCAGTTTCCTTTGCGGTTGCATCCGGGCGGACATTAAATCCGATAATGATCGCATTAGATGCAGATGCCAGAATAACGTCTGACTCATTAATTGCACCAACACCGGCATGAATCACCTTGATAACAACCTCTTCATTGGAAAGCTTTAAGAGACTCTGTTTAACCGCTTCTACAGAACCCTGTACATCTGCCTTTACAACCAGGTTCAGTTCCTTGACATTACCTGCCTGAATCTGCGAGAACAGATCATCCAGGGACATCTTGGACTTGGTCTCTGCAATCAGTTTCTCCTTCTCATATGCAATAAATGCCTCTGCCATTGCTCTGGCTTCCTTTTCGTTCTCAGTAGCCACGAAAATCTCACCTGCATTCGGCACACCATTTAATCCGAGGATCTCAACAGGAGTAGAAGGTGTTGCTTCCTTCACTCTGCGATGCTTATCATCTACCATGGCACGAACCTTACCATGTACATTGCCGACAGCAATCGTATCACCGATTCTTAAAGTACCCTTCTGTACCAGCACAGTTGCAACCGGACCACGTCCTTTATCCAGCTCTGCCTCAATGACAATACCTCTTGCTTTCCGGTTCTTGTTCGCCTTCAGCTCCATAACCTCTGCCGTTAACAGAATCATTTCAAGCAGGTTATCAAGACCTTCCTTGGTATGTGCAGATACCGGGCAGAAAATGGTAGATCCGCCCCATTCTTCTGCAACCAGATCATATTCCATTAATTCCTGCTTTACACGCTCTACATTAGCGCTTTCTTTATCGATCTTATTAACTGCCACAATAATCTCAACACCGGCAGCCTTTGCATGGTTAATCGCCTCTACTGTCTGCGGCATAACACCATCATCCGCTGCAACTACCAGAATTGCAATATCCGTAGACTGTGCACCACGCATACGCATAGCAGTAAACGCTTCATGTCCCGGAGTATCCAGAAATGTAATAGTCTGACCGTTGACTTCAACCACAGATGCACCGATATGCTGTGTAATGCCACCGGCCTCACCACTGGTTACACTGGTCGTACGAATAGCATCCAGAAGAGAGGTCTTACCATGATCTACGTGTCCCATAACACAGACAACCGGTGGTCTAGGTGTCATTAAGGATTCATCCTCTTCTTCCTCTTTCAGCATCTCTTCAATTAAATCTACCTGTTCCTCTTCCTCTGCAATAATATTATATTCCAGTGCAATTTCGGCAGCTGCCTCATATTCAACATCTGAATTTACAGTTACCATATTACCTGCCAGGAACATCTTCTTGATCAGCTGGTTTACAGGAATACCGATCTTATCTGCCAGTTCCTTCACTGTCATTACAGGAGGGAAAGCAATAGTACGGATTGTATCCTTATCTTCCTTCGGTTCCGGCTTTGGCTCCGGTTTAATGAACTGGCCGCTTCTCTTCTCCGGCTTTGCCTGCTTTGCGGAATTATTGGCATTGTTATTATTGCCATTTCCATTGTTTCTATTATTATTGTTATTGTTGTTATTGTTGTTACCGTTATTATTCTTATTATTCTTTTTATTTTTCTTATTGTTGTTCTCAGCCTGGAATGTCACAATGGTATGCTCCCGTTTACCATTGTTGTTCTGCTGATTCTTATTGCCGCCCTGTTTATCGTTCTTTCGCTGTTCCGGCTTCTTCTCTGCCTTTTCCGGTTGTTTCTTTACTGCCGGTCTTTCCTCCGGTTTCTTGTTCTCAGGCTTTTTATTCTCCGTCTTTCTGATCTCTTTCTTCTCCGGTTTTACTTCCGCCTTCTCCGGCTGTTTTTTCTCTGCCGGTTTTGCCTCCGGTTTCTGCTCAGCTGTCTCCTGTGCAAATGCCTTTCTGACAATTGCTTCTTCCTGTTCATCCAACGCAGACTGTGGCTTTTTGCCGGTCACACCGTTTGCTTCCAGAACTGCAATAATATCTTTACTTTCGATTCCTAACTCTGTTTTTAATTGATGTATTTTAATTTTTGCCATCCGTTACACCTCCAAATTTTTCTGCATATCGATCTTTTTTACAATCTCCTTACCAAGTCCCTCGTCCAGAACTGCCAACGATGCTCGCATCTGCTTTCCGATACAATGTCCCAGAGCTTCCTTGGTAGCATAGATTGCAAACGGTATCCGGTAGTAATCACATGAATCTCTGAATGCCTTTTTGGTATTGTCTGAAGCATCTTCTGCCACCATTACAATATAGGCTTTCCGTGCTTTTATTGCTTTCTCTGTTGAAAACTCTCCACTGACAACCTTTCCTGCTTTCGCAGCAAGCCCAAGCATAGATAATACCTTATCTGGTTTCAAGTGCCTTCAACTCCTTACCTAATTCTTCATATACATCAGCCGGTATCGGCATTTTGAATGACCGTTCCAGTCCCTTAGACTTCTTTGCCTTTTCCAGGCACTCTCCGGACATACACAGATATGCGCCCCTGCCGTTTTTCTTACCTGTCGCATCCAGTTCAATCTGACCCTCTGTTGTCCGAATGATGCGAATCAATGATTTCTTATCTCTCGGCTGTCCACATCCGATACACTGTCTCATTACTGCTTTCTTAGCCACGTAATCACTTCCTTACTCGCTCTCACTTATTATGAAAGAGTCTCTGCTTCTGTAGGTTCCTCTTCCGGCTCAACCTGTGATTCACTCTTAATATCTATCTTATATCCTGTCAGACGTGCTGCAAGTCTTGCATTCTGACCCTCTTTTCCGATTGCCAGAGACAACTGATTATCCGGTACAATTACCTTGGCGCTCTTCTCATCAACATCTACTGTCACGGATACAACACTGGATGGACTCAACGCATTTTTAATAAAAATGGCAGGATTAGAGTCCCATGTGATGATATCTATCTTTTCTCCACGCAGGTCACTGACAATTGCATTGACACGGGCACCGTTTAATCCTACACAGGCACCTACCGGGTCTACGTTCTCATCATTCGACCATACTGCAATCTTGGAACGGGAACCGGCTTCTCTGGAAATCGCTTTGATTTCTACTGTACCGTCCGCTACTTCTGTTACTTCCTTTTCAAACAGACGCTTTACCAGCTCCGGATGTGTACGAGAAACCAGAATCTTAGGTCCCTTGTTACTTTCCTTTACTTCAATGATATATAACTTTACACGGTCTGTCGGACGGAAAGTTTCGCCCGGAATCTGTTCGTTCTCTGTCAGGATGGCATCGGTCTTGTCATCTAAGCTGATGCATACATTTCTTCCTACATAACGCTGAACCACACCGGTCACAACATCCTTTTCCTTACACTGGAAATGATTGAAAATAGATTTTCTCTCTTCTTCCTTAATCTTCTGCACAATTACATTTCTTGCATTCTGTGCCGAAATTCTTCCGAAGTTCTTCGGCTGTACTTCAACTCTGACCACATCACCGACCTCATATCGCGGATCATGCATTTTAGCTTCTTCCAGACTGATCTCTGTTGCCGGATTGATAACATCCTCTACCACCTCACGCTCAATAAATGCACTGAACTCGCCGGTCTTGCGATCCATCTGTACCTGCATATTAACGTCGCTGTCTTTATCCTTCTTATAAGCATCAACGATTGCTTTTTCAATCGTCTCCATTAATACTTCCTGGTCTATTCCTTTCTCTTTCTCAATCTGAGCAAGTGCATCCATAATTTCTGACATCTTTTTTTCCTCCTTAATCATTAAAAGTCAAATGCTAATCTTATCAGTGCAATATCTTTTCTGGCAATCACTGCCTCATTTTCTTCCAATTCTATCGTTACCGTATCCTCATCATAAGCTTTCAGAATCCCGGTAAACTCCTTCCCGTATTCTCCGGCCTTATAAAGCTTCACCTCTACCTCTGTTCCGAGGCTCTTTTCAAAATCCCGTTCCCGCTTTAACGGTCTTCCGAGTCCCGGAGAACTCACCTCCAGGATATAAGCCTGCCCGATAAAATCATCTTCGTCAAGCTTTGCTTCTAATTCATGACTGATCATTACACAATCATCAATTGTAATGCCGCCCTCCTTGTCCGCATACACTCGCAAATAATAATTTGCGCCTTCTTTTACGTACTCTACATCCCACAGTTCAAATCCATGTTCGTCCAGAATTGGCTGTACCAATGCTTCGCATCGCTGTTCAATTTCTGCCCGTTTCATACTCTGATCATCAGCCTCCATCCTTTATAAAAAGCTTTGCAACCAGACCGTGACCATGATTTTCCGTTAAAGAAACAGCCAAAACATAAGATAAGAGTGGACTTTCGTCCACTCTTACTGTCACACTGGTATCACAACTATTGTTAATATAACACAGTATTTCCAAATATGCAAGTTTTTAATCTTCATAAACTGTAATTTCAATACACTGGACCTTATCATCACCATCATATTCCAGATAAAGTTCTGTCTTGCCATCTGCAGAATCATAATATACACCATCATCTGTTGTACTATCCGGGTCGCCAAGCAAGCTGACAACCTCTGACTTACTGGTTCCGAAAGTAACTCCGTTAGCTATTTTTACACTCGTTGCTGTACAGGCTGAAGAATAATTATCAACATTAAGCCCCGTCAGCTTCAGATCCGATTCAGAGTAAACCGTGCTATCTGATGTATTTTCTATAAAGCCCCATACAGAATATCCATCTGCAGAATCCAGTAGTACAAAGTGGTACTCCCCGGAGTCCCAGCCATCTGTAGCCAGAGAATCCATGTCATCTTTCGATTTTTCATTAACGGAAAAACCGGTACTTTCAAATGAAACCGGTAAAGTATAAACTGTTCCGTTAATCATGATCTGATTTACATCTGTCAGATTTGCATTGGAAGAAGGTAATACTTCCTCTGCGGCTCCGAAACCATCCTCTGTATAAACCGGATCATAATCTCCGGGTACATAATCAAAATCATCATCAATACTGTTATCCTCAAGTGTATTTATAATTTCTTCCCAGTCCATTTCACCAAATGATTTACCGGCTGAAGATAATATACCCACCATCAGGAACATAAAGATCAGACCACTGATCAGACCCAGAGCACTTACGATCATACCTGAGATTCCAAGTCCCTTGCTTGAGTTCTTCGTCAGACAAACAATTGCCAGAATAATACCTACCAAGCAGAAAATAAGCGGAACAACCATAATTCCACAGGCAGAGGTTAAAAGACCCAGAATACCGAAGATCAGACCAACAATTCCGGCTGCTTTGCCCGGTTTCTTCTGCTTCTGTGGCTGCTGAACCCCCATCTGTGTCTGCTGACCGTAATATGGTTCCTGATATGTACCAGCCTGCTGATATGGTGCCTGCTGTGGCTGTGGTACACCCTGCTGATAGGTTCCGGCCTGTGGCTGCGGTGCGCCCTGCTGATAGGTTCCGGTCTGTGCTGTTGCTGTATCTTTTTCTGTTACGGTGAATGGATTTGCTGCCGGTTTTTCCTCCGGTTGTGCGGATACTGCTTCATATGTCGGCTGTACTGCTTCTATTGTCTCCGTAGTCTCTACTACAGGTGTCGGCTCTGTTATCTCCGGTGTGACTGCACCTGTCGGCTCTGTTACCTCCGGCATAACTACGGATGTCGGTTCTGTTACTCCCGAAACCGGTTGTGATGGTTCCGGTATAACCGTCTCTTCCTGCTTCTGTGGCTGAATTGGATTTCCGCAATTCTGACAGAATGAATCTCCCGCATTCACCGGAGATCCACATACACTGCATTTTAATTCTTCCATATAATCCCTCCAATTTATCTCCTATTATTTTTCAAGCTTCTATTTAAGAATTGTATCATAGCTTTCCTGTTTTAGCAACGAGTGAAACATTTTCTTAAGAGCTCTGTAAATCTTTGCTAAGGAAATATTGATATAACAGTTCTTTAAACACATACGAATAGGTAAGCCTCCGGACATCACTTCCTGCATATACCGGCAGGCTCTGAAAGCATGCCCCGTTTATATAAATATCCAGAGTTCCTACCACAGTATCTTCTGTGATCGGTGCCTCCGGATCCGTAATCAGATTTTCCTTTATTTGTATATCTTCTCCAGCACGCACCAGCAGCCGAACGGTCTCTCTGATTTCCGGTTCTATCACTGAGATTCCCTGCCCATGAAGTATTGTGAGACTGCTGATCGTCTGTTCCGGCGTTACGATCGTCTGCTTTTCATACCCTGTCATTCCATAATCCATAAGGCTTCTCGTGTCTTCCCATTTATAGGTCTTATGTGGTGGCCAGCCGGATGCGAGAACTACCGTGATCAGAGTTTTCTCTCCCCGTCTGGCAGCTCCGGCAAAGCAATATCCCGCCTCTCCAGTAAAACCGGTCTTGATTCCCAGGGCTCCGTCATAAGAGGTCAGAAATGCATCCTTATTCACAACGGAAACCGTACGTTCCCCCTGAAGCTCCTGAAACGTATGTGCCGGTGTCTGAATAATTTCCAGAAACTCCGGATTCTGAATCGCATAGCCGGCAATCCTGGCCAGGTCACAGGCGGTTGTCTGATGTCCCGGAGCATCCAGACCGTTCGGTGTTATAAAGTTGGTGTCAAATGCACCTATCTCCTGCGCTTTCTCATTCATCAGCTCTGCAAAAGCTTCTACCGAACCACCGATATGCTCTGCAATTGCGACTGCCGTATCATTGTGCGATTCCAGCATCAGCGAATAAAGCAGATCCTTCAGATAATATTGCTCTCCTTCTGCACCGTTCATCTGAACATCCGGCTGTGCCGCCGCATTTTTCGAGAATGTGACCACATCCTCCGGGTTACCGATCTCCAATGCCAGAATACAGGTCATGATTTTGGTTGTGCTCGCCATTGCCTTTTTCTCATATCCATTTTTTTCATATAGCATTCTTCCGCTGTCTGCATCCATCAGTGCCGCTGCCCCGGCATGCAGCTCCGGAATTTCCGCACTTTCCGCTTCCGCGGCCTGTGTTTCGGAATCCTGTGCCTCACCGCTCTGCAACTCTCCGGTTTCTGTAGTATACTCTTCCGTAACAGCCTCTGTTTCCACTTCCGCTACGGTATGCTTTGACAGCTGTCCAAGCTCTACCAGTCCGGTTCCAAACAGAATCAACGTAACTGCCAGAATCCCCGCAATTTTCCAGATATCCTCAATCTGCCTGAGGTTTTCTATCTTTTCCTTTAATTGGCTCCAATCTTTTTTCATAAAAAATACCTGCCGGTCTGCTTATGATATTGTATCGCAGACGGCAGGAAAATATGACCGTTTTCGCACATTATGTATTTAACGTAATATTAGCCTCTTCAATGGCCTGTTGTTCAAAATCCGCAATCTTATCCGGTGTGATCAGTGGCAGATCATCCGTTGACTTCACACCAAAGCCCCGGAGAAAGTCCTCGGTCGTACCGAACAGGATCGGTCGTCCCAGTGCATCCAGACGTCCGACCTCCTCGATCAGATTATACTCTACCAGCTTATTGATGGCATGTACACAGGATACCCCGCGGATTGCCTCGATCTCTGCACGCGTAATCGGCTGCTTATAGGCAATGATCGATAATGTCTCCAGCTGTACATCTGTCAATGCATGTTTCTGGGGCAGATTCACAATCTTGGACAGAACCTCATAATACTCATTTCTGGTACACATCTGAAACGAATCATCCAGCTCTATGATCCGGATTCCCCGCTCCTCCTGATCATATTCATCCATCAGATGATGAAGCAGCTTTCTGGTCGTATCTGTATCATGTTCGATTGCTGCCGCAATCTGGCTGACTGTAACCGCTTTTCCCATAGCAAACAGTATCGCTTCGATTGCCGATTCTAACTTCTTTATCTCCTGTTCCATATTCTATCTCCTATTCCAGTGAATCTATCATAATATCATCAAATAATCCGTCCTGCCGCACCGTGATCGCACCGACCTTCATCAGTTCAAGAATAGCCATAAAGGTTACGATTACATTGATCTTTGACGCCTGTATTTCAAGCAAAGTGCGGAAACTGATACCTTTTAATCCCTTCACCTGATCCCGGATCGTATCCATCCGTTCTTCAATACTGATTTCTTCCCGTTCAATCGTACCGAACTTACTTCGGATTGGGTCAATCTTTTCCACCTGTTTTTTCATGACCATCTGAAAAATCTCATTCAGGCGATTTAAGGTCAGTCCATCACATAGTTCTACCGGATCAATCTCTTCCCGGTATTCAGCTACCTCCTTTGGAATTGCCGGAGATCTATAGATACTGCCTGCGGCATCCAGCTCCATATCCTTAAGCTCTGTTGCAGCATACTTGTACATCTTATACTCCAGTAACCGCCGTACCAGCTCTGCCCGTGGATCCTCTTCCTCTTCTTCTTCCTCTTCCTCCTTTGGCAGCAGCATCTTCGCCTTAATATTGATCAGTGTAGCCGCCATGACCAGAAATTCACTCATCACATCCAGGTCCTGTCGCTGCATCTCACCCAGATACTCCAGATACTGCTCTGTGATCGTAACGATCGGAATATCATATATATTTACCTGATTCTTTTCGATCAGGTGTAAAAGCAGATCTAACGGTCCCTCAAACACCTGAAGCTTTACATCTATCGACATGATTTCTCCTCAGCTTTCAATACGATTTATTATAAAGAAAAGCGGAGCAAATGACAACTGCTTCTTCAGCCTTTTCTCTTCAGCTCCACAACCATGATTTCCGGAATATTATTGACGCGGATTTTCAACGTATGATTTCCAAGGCCGCCGCTCAGAAGCATGGTACTGTTCCCCTCCTCGTAACAGCCTCTGTCATATTTCGGAAAAATCCGGACTCTTGGCGAGATTGCGCCTCCCAGTCCCGGAAACCGCACCATTCCCCCATGCAAATGACCGGATACGATCAGATCTGCTCCCCATGCTGCATATTCTTTGAAATATTCCGGTGTATGTGCGATCATGATATTAAACTGCCTTTTATCCGGTTCACCAATCATCTGATCCATGATTTCCGTTGAAAGTGGTTTTCTGTGAAATCTCTGATAATAATCCAGACCAAGCTCCAGCCCGTATACCGGAATTACAGCCTGTCCCTTTCGGAGTTCTGTCCTCGCATTTTCTAACAGAACTATTGTACCTTTTAGTTTGTGCAGATAGTCTTCCCACATACTACCGTACTGCTCCGTATCCTGCTTCACCCGCTCTTCATGATTGCCCAATCCATAATATACCGGATATCTCTCTGCAAGCGAGCAGATCAGGGCAGCGGCGATCTCTGTCGGCTGCCCCGGATGCCCGACCAGCATATCTCCGGCAAGGAAAATATAATCCGGCTTTTCCTCATTGATCTTTGCTATTAACCGCTCATTATTTTCTCCAAACTCTGCATTATGAAGGTCCGCCAGAATCAGGATCCGGCTGCCGTCAAATTCTTCCGGAAGCTTCTCTGAGCTTATGCAATAATGACTCACAGATAATTTTCGATTCTCGATCGTACTGACAACCGCTATGCTCAGAAGCATACCCGCCAGTATAATTCCAATTATTATTAAAATCTGCATGGGTTTCCTTTCGTATTCCGCTATCAGCCTGCCTCCTTCAGAAAAAACAGACGATAAACTGCCTGCTGAAAACAAAATCCATAGGTTTGTTTTTCAACCGTTTCTGCTGCCCGGATCGGAATTGCGCCAATCCGTTCTCCATCATAATAATAGACTGCTTCTCCGATCACACTGTCCTTTTCAACCGGAGCCGTCAGCTCTGAGTAATTCATTTCCTTCTGTATATCCTCCGGATGCATATCTCCGGTCAGAACACAGCCGAACATTTCCTGTTCCGGATAACAGGACACCATTTCTTTTTTCCCCTGTTTTACGGGAATCTGACTACCGGAGGTCAATACCATATCATCCTGATACAATCTGCAATTTGCAAATCCGTAATCAAACAGCGTACATACTTCGTTGTTTCGTATTTCCTTGGTTGCTGCTCCCATAACTACTGCAATCAGGTGTACATCCTCCTTGGATGCAGTTGCCGAAATGGAAAATCCGGCTTCACTGGTATATCCTGTTTTCAAGCCATTACAATATGGATAGAGCTTTAGTAATTTATTTGTATTTGCCAGTCCGAACTCGGAGGAACCTCTGGCTGTCACATGTGTGATCCGGTCCATCCATATGGTCGAGTAGTTAAATACCTCCGGATGCTTCACTGTCAGTTCACGGCTCATGATCGCTATATCTCTGGCTGTGGTTAAATGTCCGTCTGCATCCAGCCCACAGGCATTTTCAAAATGGGTATTCACCATTCCCAGTTCTGCCGCCTTCTCATTCATCATCGCCACAAATGCCGTTTCACTGCCGGCAATGTGCTCACCCATTGCCACAGCCGCATCATTTCCGCTGGCTATGATAATACATTTGATCATGTCTTCGACCGTCTGTGTCTCTCCGGCCTCAAAAAAGCACTGGGAGCCACCCATGGATGCCGCATGTTCGCTGATCGTTACCGTATCCGTCAGATTCATTTTTCCTGTATCCAGCCGGTCAAATATTAACAACAGCGTCATCACCTTTGTTACGCTGGCCGGATGCCTCTGCTCATCGGCATTCTTCTCATATAAAATCTGTCCGGTCACCGGTTCCATCAGAATGACAGAGGGAGATTCCAACTGCAGAACATCTCCGGTTTCCACGACTGTTTCCGTGACTGCCTCCGGTCCTCCCGGATCTGCTGTGCCATCCGATTCCGTTGATTCACCGGCCTCTGTCGTTCCGTCTGTCTCTGTTTCCGGTACCTGAGCAACGGTATTTCCTGTTGTTACATTCAGCGTTATATAAGCTCCCAAGGTCAGTAAAAGTCCGAACACTACGATTCCTGAAATACTTCTTTTCCTGTTCCGGTTCATACTGTACTCCGATTACTTCTTATTGTCACTATATTCCGTCGTCCGGGAAAACAGAACCTTTTATTTCAGGATAATCCCTTTTACGATCGGTTCCGGCTGCATCCGCACGGATGATATCTCGTATGCATTGATCAGACGATTTTTCGCCTCTTCTACCTGATCCTCCTGATTGCCGTAAATATATGCAAACGGCTCTTTCGTAGTTACCGCATCTCCCAGATGTCTTATCAGTCTTATACCAACGGTCGGATCGATCACACTGTCCTTGGTGGTACGACCGCCTCCCAGGATCAGGGATGCCATTCCGACCTCACTGGTCCTACATGCAGTCAGATATCCATCCTGCGCCGGATATACCGGCAGTTCAATCGACGCCTTCGGAAAATGTGTCTCCGGCTCATATATCCAGGATGCATTGCCCCCCTGTGCTTCCACAAACTCGGCAAACTTTCGAAGTGCCGCTCCGCTGCGAATTGTTTCCTGTAACATCTCTGTGGCCTGTTCCACCGATTCTGCCTTGCCTGCTCCCAGTACCATATAGGAAGCCAGCGTCATCGTAACCTCTGTCAGCCTCTTTTCACCATCTCCGCACAATACCTGAATAGCCTCCTGCACCTCCAGTGCATTTCCGACCATTTCTCCCAATGGTTCATTCATATCCGTAAGCACTGCATAGGTCTTCTTTCCTGCCATATGCCCGATAGATACCATCGTTTCTGCCAGTTTTCTCGCATCCTCCGTGGTCTGCATAAATGCACCTGACCCGGTCTTAACATCCAATACGATCACATCCGCACCGGATGCCAGCTTCTTACTCATAATACTGGATGCGATCAGAGACAGATTGTCAACTGTAGCTGTCACATCCCGCAGGGCATAAATCTTTTTATCCGCCGGTGCCAGATTTGCAGTCTGACCCGCAATCGCCAGCTTCAGACGATTGACATTCCCGATAAACTCCTCTCTGGTCAGACCTGTCCGAAATCCTTCAATGCTTTCCAGCTTATCAATCGTTCCACCGGTATGTCCAAGTCCTCTGCCACTCATTTTTGCTACCGGTATGCCAAGACTCGCTAACATTGGTCCAAGAATCAGAGAAGTCTTATCACCTACTCCTCCGGTACTGTGCTTATCTACCTTGATTCCCTGTATTTCCGACAGATCCAGCTTCTCTCCGCTGTCTGCCATTGCCATTGTCAGATTTACGGTTTCCTCCGGATCCATTCCTCTGAAATATACCGCCATCAGAAAGGCAGACATCTGGTAATCCGGAATCCTTCCCTCCGTATATCCCATAACGATCTCATAGATCTCGTCCTTTGACAGGGTGCCGCCATTTCGCTTCTTTAATATCAGATCATACATGTTAAATGGATGGTTCATGAAACAGTTCCTCCTTTCTGCCTGTGCCAATCTTCAGTGTCTGCAGTCCAAAAATCTCACAAAGTGTCTGTCCTATATCTGCAAAGGTATCTCCTGTATGAAGATTCTTTCCGTGTGCGAATGCCACATCCTTACTGTACCAGAGCACCGGTACATACTCTCTGGTATGATCGGTTCCTTTATACGTCGGATCACAGCCATGATCTGCAGTGATCACCAGCAGATCCGTTTCCTGCATGGCATCCAGAACCTCTTTCAGTCTCAGATCAAAGGCCTCCAGTCCGGCTCCATAGCCTGCTGCATCTCTCCGATGTCCCCATTTGGAATCAAATTCTACCAGATTAGTAAATATTAATCCCCTGCTTACTGTTTTCATATAGACAAGTGTCTGATCCATTCCATCCATATTATCTTTCGTATGAATGGCTTCTGTAATCCCTACGCCGTCAAATATATCCTCAATCTTACCAACCGCTGCTACTGTCAGACCTGCCGTCTTCATATAGGAAAGCAGATTCTTCTCATCCGGTTTTCTGGAGAAATCCCGTCGGTTGGCAGTTCTTACAAAGCCACTGCCTTCCCGCACGAACGGTCTTGCAATAACTCTGGCTACATTATGCTCTCCGGTCAGAATCTTCCGGGCGATCCGGCAGATCTCATATAAACGCTCCGGCGATATCACTGCCTCGCAGGCTGCAATCTGAAACACGCTGTCCGCGGATGTATAAATGATCGGATAACCGGTCCGGATATGTTCTTCTCCCAGCTCCTTGATAATCTCTGTTCCGGATGCCACACAGTTTCCCAGATACCCTTTGCAGCCCGTTTGTTTCAGAAACTCATCCATAATCTCCTTCGGAAAGCCTTCCGGATAGGTAGGAAACGGAGTCGGTGTATAGATGCCGATCATTTCCCAGTGTCCGATTGTCGTATCCTTCCCCTGTGAACGTTCCTGCAATCTTCCATACGCACCGATTGGATGCTCTGTCGGTGGAATTTCCACCATACCGTCAATGTTTCCATACCCCAGACTTCTGAGATTCGGCAGCTGTAACCCTCCACATGCCTCTGCCGTATGTGCAATGGTATTGGCTCCTACATCTCCGAATGCCGCCGCATCCGGTGCCTCTCCCATTCCAACACTATCTAACACAATCCATACTACCCTTTGAACCATAAGCATGCCCTCCTTATATTCTATCCGGCTATATATCCCAGATACCGCATCAGGAATATCCAGAATGTCAATGTAACGCTTGATAATAATGTTGTCAGTACAATAATACTGGAAGACAGCACCTCATCTCCATCCATATTCTTTGCCATGATATACGCTGTCGGTGTTGTCGGTGACCCCAGCATAATGATCAATGCCAGAAGCTTTTGATCGCGGAATCCAAACCAGATAGCTAACGGTAAAAAAATAGTGGAAAGTCCGACCAGCTTGATCAAGGTTGAAACAATGGTCGGTTTAATTCTCGCCAGTGCCTGCTTTCCTTCAAATCCGGCTCCGATAGCAATCAGTGCTAACGGTGATGCCATGCTTCCCAGATTACTGATACTCTTTTCTACCATATGTGGCAGTTTTAACTGAATCAATGATGCTATCATTCCCAGCGCAATTCCGATGATGATCGGGTTTTTCGCAATATTGATCAGGGTTGTCTTGATCCGCCCTTTCTGGGAACGCACCTCCTCATTATTGCTCTCCAGCGTTAATATCGTTACCGCAAATATATTATATAACGGCACGGCACCAATGATCATAAGCGGTCCCATACCGGAATCTCCATATATATTCTGGATAAATGCAATTCCAAGAATTGCGGCACTGCTCCGGTACGAGCACTGTACAAAGGCTCCGACCTGTGATTTATCCTTTAAGAACAGCTTCGCCAGAATCCAGATTCCCAGAATACTGATCAACGTAATAACTGCACAGAAGCCTATGTACTCTCCGTCAAAGCTATGCCGGATATCTGTCGCCCATAAGTCCAGAAATAACATACACGGCAGACATACCTTAAATACAAACTTATTGGCGACTGACACAAAGCCTTCGGTCAGCATTCCGATCCGTCTTAAAAAATAGCCCACCAGCATAACTGCAAACACCGGTACGGTTGCATTTAAACTATATATAAAACTATCCATTGTAATACCACGTTCCTTTTGGGTGTTTTCTTAAAAAACCATTGTTCCCCGGCATTTTCGCTGGGAAACAATGGTTTTATCTTTCCGTTTTCCTGATTACAGCAAATCGGCAACTTCCAGGATCAATTCCTTTGAAAGATCCCAGCCAAGACACGGATCCGTAATGGATTTACCATAACATCCGCCATCCACCGGCTGATTTCCGTTCTCGATATAGCTTTCTACCATGACACCCTTTACCAGCTTTTTAATATCTGCAGAGTGACGCATGCTATGAAGAACCTCTTTTACGATTCTAGGCTGTTCTGCCCACTTCTTACCGGAATTATTGTGGTTAGCATCTACGATGCAAGCCGGATTCTTCAGGTTAAACTTCTCATATAACTCTACCAGAAGCATCAGATCCTCATAGTGGTAGTTGGAAATAGACTGTCCGTGCTTGTTTACCGCACCACGCAGAATACAATGAACCAGATCGTTTCCGTCTGTCTTGGTCTCCCAGCCTGTATAAAGGAATGTATGCTTCATCTGACCTGCCATGCAGGAATTCATCATAACCGTTAAATCTCCACTGGTTGGATTCTTCATTCCTACCGGAATATCCATACCGGAAGTTACGATCCGGTGCTGCTGATCTTCTACGCTTCTTGCACCAATGGCCACATAGGACAAGATATCCTCCAGATACTGCCAGTTTTCAGAATATAACATCTCATCTGCAGCTGTCATTCCAGTTGCCGCAATTGCATCAATATGCATCTTACGAATGGCCTTTACACCTTCAAACAAATCCGGTGCCTTCTCAGGATCCGGCTGATGCAGCATACCCTTATAACCGGCCCCGGTTGTTCTTGGTTTGTTTGTATAGATTCGCGGAATGATCAGGATTTTATCTTTGACCTCTTCCTGAACCTTCGCCAGTCTGGTTACATAATCCAGCACTGCAGTCTCATTATCTGCAGAACAAGGACCGATGATCATAATAAACTTATCAGATTCACCGGTAAATACCTTACGAATCTGTTCATCCCGATTTTTCTTGATTGCTTTTAATTCCGGTGTCATAGGAATCAGTTCCTGTAATTCCTGAACTGTCGGGACCTCTTTAATGAAATGTAAACTCATCCTTCTATCTCCTTCTACTTTTTATCTTTTGATGGATTCATAAATTTGCTTTTATTAATCTCATAATAAACAATTCCAACGCAGAGCATTCCGCCTACAATGTTTCCGAGTGTTACCGGAATCAGATTAGACAGATATCCGGATGCACTTAATGCAGAATGGATCTGATCTGCTGTCATGCCATAGGCTTCCTCCGCAACCTGTACATAGTTTGGATTAGTAGCTGCGAACATACCTGCCGGAATATAAAACATATTCGCTACACAGTGTTCAAAGCCGGAGGTGACGAATGCCATGATTGGGAAAAAGATAGCAAACAATTTTCCGATAATGTCTTTCGCTGTACCTGCCATCAGAATTGCCATACAGACTAAAATATTACATAAAATACCGGAACAAAATGCCGGGAAGAAATCCAGGCTGCATTTTCCGACTGCCACCTTGATCGTATAAGCGCCAAGCAATCCGGATGAATAATCAAACTGGTTCGAATAAAAGGTAAGTGCAGTGGCGATCAATGCCCCTGCCATATTACTGAAATACACAACTACCAGATTCCTAAGCATCTGAAGCACCGTTACCTTCTTGTCCATGATATCCATGATCAGAAGACAATTACCGGTAAACAACTCACCACCTACCAACACGATCATCATCAGACCAACCGGGAATACGGTGCCTGCAAGCAGTCTCGCCAGACCGACATTCTGAATATTGTGAACAGCCACATTCGATGCCTGTCCGCCGATGGCAATGAATGCACCGGCCATTAATCCCATGATGATCATCTTCCATATGTTCAGATTTGCTTTTGTAACACCTGCTTTGATATTTCCATCAATCGTCTCCGCCGGTGTATTATAAATATTTTCCATGATCCTTTTCCTCTTCTTATGGTATTTTATTTATATCCCTATCGTTCTTACTTCTGGTTCTTCTCTGCCAGCACGGAACGATTCTTGATCAGATAATCAAGCAATGACACTACAGTTAAGATCAATGCTGCATAGATCAGAATCTGCTCTGCGACATGAAATCCAATTGCTGCTGAAGGTATTGTTTCACCCAGATTCAGAATCAGAAGAATTACCATCAGCATCTGAACCGTTGTCTTAATCTTTCCCCAATAGCTGGCTGCGATCACGATTCCGTTGTCGGATGCGACCAGCCGAAAGCCGCTGATGATAAACTCTCTTGCAATGATCACAATAACAACCCATGCCGGAATCCGGTCCAGAGAAATCAGTGCGATCATCGCTGAACAGACTAACAGCTTATCGGCAAGCGGATCCATGAACTTTCCGAAATCCGTAACCAGATTATATTTCCGAGCAATTTTTCCATCCAAAAAGTCTGTCAGGCTCGCTACGATAAAGATTCCGACTGCAATCCATTTTCCTCCCGGGATCTCCGGGACCATCAGTGCTACAAGAAAAAAAGGAATCAGTATTGTTCTGAAAATTGTCAGTTTATTCGGTAAATTCATATACGACCTCTCCAATCAAATCATACTCATTCGCATCTGTAATACGAACTGTTACCATTTCTCCGGATACAATTTCTTCCTCTGCCGATACAAAAATATATCCATCTACATTCGGGGCTTCCCGGTAAGATCTGCCCATATATACATCATCCTGATAAAGATATCCTTCAATCAGAACCTGCAGGACTTTTCCTATCATTTTCTGATTATTATCATAAGATACTTCCTGTTGCAATGCCATGATTTCTTCCTGCCACTGCTTCTTCACATCCTCATCAATCTGATCCGGCATATCCGCGGCTCTGGTGCCTTCTTCCGGTGAATATGTGAATACTCCCAGACGTTCAAACTCCATTTCATCTACAAACTGCATCAATGCATCATGCTGCTCCTTTGTTTCACCCGGAAAGCCCGTGATCAATGTCGTCCGGATCGTAATATCCGGCATCGCCTTCCGCAATCTGGAAACCACATCCCGAATCTGTGCCTGATTCGTTCGGCGTCCCATCGCTCTTAAGATAGCATCCTCCGAATGCTGGATCGGCATATCGATATAATGACATACCTTCGGATTCTCCGCCATGGTCCGGATCAGCTCGTCTGTAATCTCTTCCGGATAGCAATATAATAAACGGATCCACTGAATGCCTTCCAACTCACTTAACCGGTTCAACAGCTCCGGCAGCTTCTTGCCGCCATATAAGTCCTGTCCGTAGACCGTTGTCTCCTGTGCTACCAAAACCAGCTCCTTATACCCGGCATCTGCCAGCTTTTTCGCCGTCATCAGTACCTCATCCATCGGAATACTTCTGTAATTACCACGCAGATATGGAATAATACAATACGTGCAACGTTTATTGCAGCCCTCCGCAATCTTTAAATATGCCATTGCATTACCGGTCGTTACAACACGGTCTGTCAGATTAGTCGGCAGATACTCCACATCCTTACAGCATATCAGATGCTTTCCAGCGGTTGCCTGCTGTACCACCGTAACAATGTCATCAATATTGGTCGATCCCATGATTGCATCGACTTCCGGGATCTCCGCCTGAATCTCTGCCTGATATCGCTGTGCCAGACAGCCTGTTACGATCAATGCCTTTAACCGGGCTGTCTTCTTTAGCTCTGCCAGTTCCAGGATCGTCGTGATACTTTCTTCTTTTGCGTCATGGATAAAGCAACAAGTATTTACAACTGCAACATCTGCTTCCTTTTCTTCATTTGTAATATTATATCCATGTGTTTTCAATAGGCTGAGCATGACCTCACTATCTACCAGATTCTTGTCACAGCCCAGTGATACAAATAATATATTCATCCCTGTTCCTCTGCTATGCTTTCCGGATTTCCACTGCCTCTACACAGTTATGCATCAGCATTGCTATGGTCATCGGGCCAACACCGCCCGGTACCGGTGTGAGCGCACTTGCGACCGGTTCTACCGATGCATAATCCACGTCTCCACAAAGCTTGTTATTCTCATCCCGGTGAATGCCGACATCAATGACAACGGCACCTTCCTTTACATAGGATGCATCAATCATCTTCGGTCTGCCGATCGCAACCACCAGAATATCTGCCCGTCCGGTCACTTCCTTCAGATCTCTGGTTCTGGAATGGCATACGGTAACGGTTCCGTTTTCACGCAGTAACAGCATCGCCATCGGTTTTCCTACGATATTACTTCTGCCGAGGACTACGCACTCTTTCCCTTCGATTGCAATCCCGGATCTCTTTAACAACTGAATGATGCCGGCCGGTGTACAGGATACAAACCCTGCCTGTCCGATGCTCAATGCACCTACACTCTGCGGATGGAATCCATCCACGTCCTTTTTCGGATCGATCGCCTGAATAATATGATTCTCATTGATATGCTTCGGAACCGGTAACTGCACCAGAATGCCATAAATGGAATCATCATGGTTTAATTTATCAATAATTGCAAGCAACTCTTCCTCGGTGGTTTCCTCCGGAAGCTCATAGGATACCGACTGGATTCCGATGTATTCACATGCTTTCTTCTTATTCCCTACATAGACTGTAGATGCCGGATCATTTCCTACCTGAATCACCGCTAATGCGATTTCTATACCCTGAGCCCTATAGGCTGCTACCTGCTCCTTCAATTCATCCTTGATCTGTTTACTGATCTGTTTTCCATCAATAATTGCTGCCATTTATGTCCTCCTGATTTCTCTTGTCTGCTTAGAATAAGCCGACTGTTTTTCCTGTCTCATCTACATAAATCCGCTCTGCGGCCGGATGCTTCGGGAGTCCCGGCATCGTCATGATCGTCCCGGTGATCGCTACTATAAATCCGGCACCTGCACTGACATATACCTCCCGGATCGTTACTTCAAATCCGCTTGGTCTTCCTAACTTCTTCGGATCATCCGAAAGAGAATACTGATTCTTTGCCATACAGATCGGAAGCTTGTCATATCCCAGTGCCGTCAGGCGTGCGATTGCCTTCTTTGCTGCCGGTGAATACGTAACACTGCCTGCACCATAGATTTCCTTTGCAATCGTCTCTATTTTCTCTTCGATTGATAATTCTGTATCATAAAGCGGTGCATAATGACTCTCCTTAGTCTCCAGTGTATGAAGCACTGCCTCTGCAAGTGCAAGACCGCCTTCTCCGCCTTTTTCCCATACTTCTGCCAATGCGAAATTACAATCCCGCTCTTCACAGAAATTCTGCACAAAAGTAAGCTCTGCTTCCGTATCTGTCACAAACCGGTTCAGGGTAACCACGATTGGAACTCCGAACTTCTTCAGATTCTCAATGTGCTTCTCCAGATTTACAATTCCCTTGCTTAAGGCATCGATATTTTCCTGACTTAATTCATCCTTTGCTACACCACCGTTATATTTCAACGCACGCACAGTTGCTACCAGAACAACGGCATCCGGCTTTAATCCGGCCTGTCTGCACTTAATATCCATAAACTTCTCTGCGCCAAGGTCCGCACCAAAGCCTGCTTCTGTAATAACATAGTCAGCTAACTTCAATGCTGTCTTTGTCGCGCGGACACTGTTACATCCATGTGCAATATTCGCAAACGGACCACCATGAACGATTGCAGGTGTATGCTCTAAGGTCTGGATCAGATTCGGCTTGATCGCATCCTTTAAAAGAGCGGTCATGGCTCCTACTGCATGAAGGTCTGCTGCAGTTACCGGCTCTCCGGTATACTTATACGCTACAATAATACGTCCCAGCCGCTGCTCCAGATCCTGCAGATCATCTGCAAGACATAAGATTGCCATGATCTCGGATGCTACTGTAATAACAAAGCCATCTTGTCTGACAACGCCATCCATCTTGCCGCCCATGCCGACAACGATATTTCTCAATGCACGGTCATTCATATCCAGACAACGCTTCCATACGATCTGCTTCGGATCGATCCCAAGCTCATTTCCCTGCTGAAGATGGTTGTCCAGCATAGCTGCCAGCAGATTGTTCGCTGATGTAATGGCATGAAAATCTCCGGTAAAATGAAGATTCAGCTCCTCCATCGGTACCACCTGTGAGAATCCGCCACCGGCAGCTCCGCCCTTAATTCCAAAACAAGGACCAAGAGATGGCTCCCGAAGTGCAATCACTGCCTTCTTGTTCAGACGGCCAAATGCCTGTCCAAGACCTACGGTAACAGTCGTCTTACCCTCTCCGGCAGGTGTCGGATTGATCGCTGTTACCAATATCAGCTTACCATCCGGATTTTTTTCAATCCGGCTCATTAACTCATCACTTAATTTGGCCTTGTATTTTCCATATAATTCCAGATCATCCGGCTGAATATCCAGCTTCCCTGCGATCTCTTCAATTCTGTTTAATTCTGCTTCCTGTGCTATTTCAATATCTGTTTTCATCTTAAATCCTTTCTGCCCGTGTTTACCAGACTACCACTAGCCATCCTATCGAATTCCCCGGCTATTGTCAACCCCGCGCTTTCCTTATCCTCTAATAATACTCTTCTACCCATTCCTCAAACTGCTCTTTCGACATCAGTATGGTTCGTGGCTTTGTACCCTCATCCGGTCCGACCACACCGGCCTCTGCCAGCTGATCCATGATTCTTGCTGCCCGGTTAAAGCCGACCTTGAACTTCCGCTGAAGCATACCGATCGATGCCTTTTCACTCTCGATGATCAGCTCTGCCGCCTGCTTGAAATATTCATCCCGGCCGGAATTATCCGACTGATTTCCGGATGCGGATGCCGCACCCGAGGATGCTGCCGCACTGTTTTCTATCTGACTGGCGATTTCCGGATCATAGGTTACGTCACTGCTCTGATCCTTCAAAAAGTCTACCACTTTACTAACCTCTTCATCTGATACAAAGGCTCCCTGTACACGCACCGGCTTCGGATATCCGGTCGGGTAAAACAGCATATCACCTTTGCCAAGCAGCTTCTCCGCTCCGGACATATCCAGAATGGTTCTGGAATCGACCAGAGAAGATACTGCAAACGCAATTCTTGATGGCACATTCGCTTTGATCAATCCGGTAATGACATCTACCGACGGACGCTGTGTTGCGATAACCAGATGGATACCGGCCGCTCTGGCCAGCTGTGACAGTCTTACAATTGCGTCTTCTACGTCTCCATGCGCAACCATCATCAGATCTGCCAGCTCATCCACGATCACCACAATCTGCGGCAATTTCTTTATTTCACTTTCTTCTTTATTTACCTGCGCCTGTACCTCTTCAACCTTCTTGTTATATCCTTTCAGATTCCGTACATTATATTCCGCAAACAGCTGATACCGTTTAGTCATCTCAATCACTGCCCAGTTCAAGGCACCGGCTGCTTTCTTCGGATCTGTTACAACCGGAATCATCAGATGCGGAATACCATTATAAGCGGTCAGCTCTACCACCTTCGGATCGATCATGATCAGCTTCACATCCTCCGGATCCGCCTTATAAAGAATACTCATAATGATCGTATTGATACAGACTGATTTACCAGAACCGGTAGCTCCGGCGATCAGCAGATGCGGCATCTTCGCAATATCCGCTACCACCGTCTGTCCGCTGATATCTTTACCGACCGCAAATCCTATATCGGATGGGAACTTCTGGAATGTATCTGTTTCCAAAAGGTCACGCAGCATAACGGCTGAGTTTTCCTTATTGGGGATCTCGATTCCGATTGCCGCCTTTCCGGGTATCGGTGCCTCAATTCGAATGTCCGCTGCCGCAAGATTCAACTTTATATCATCTGCAAGTCCGACAATCTTGCTGACCTTTACACCCTGTTCCGGCTGCAGTTCAAATCGGGTTACTGCAGGACCACAGCTATAATCCGTTACCCTTGCACGGACTCCAAAGCTATCCAGCGTACTTTGTAACCGGTCAATAGTTTCCTGAATATGTGCATCATTATTTTTCTTTGAACCCTTTCCTCTGGTCAGAAGATCAAGCGGTGGCCGCTGATATCCGTTTTTTGTAACAGATGCGTTGCCTGAACCAGTGTCTGTTCCTGCAGGTTTCGTCGAGGCCATTTCTGTTTTCGTCTCAGATTCCGTTTGCTCCGGTTCTGTCAGCTCCCGCTCTGCTGACTTCAATTCAACCGGCTTTGCTTCTGTCAGTTTCGGCTTCGATGTCCTTCTTCTTACCGGTGCAGGTTTTTCTTCCTCCGGTTCTAACGGAGTCTCCGGTATCTGCACATCCTCTTCCATCTGCATGGTAATTTCATGGATGCCACCCGGAATTTCTCCGGTCGCTGCCGGTTCTTCCGTCTCCTCCTCATAGGTCATGGTAATCTCATGAACCTCTTCCCTCTTTAGCGGATCCTCGCTCTTAAACTCTTCATGTTCAAGAGTTCCCTGTTCGCCATCTGTCGGTAATACCGTCAGATTCCGAAGCAGCTTTTTATCAATCTTCCGGTTAAAACGGTCATATTCCGGTTCTCTGGCAGCTGCTTCTTTTTCTAACTGCGCTTTCGCCTTTTTCTTTTCTTTTTCCGCACGTCGTAATTCAATCTCGTTCTTTCGTTTCTCTTTTGCGGCAAGCTCCTTCGCTTCCCGTTCTGCCTGCTTGACCGCTCTGGCTTCATCCAATGTCATACGATCAGCTTGACGCTTCTCCTGATACTCCTGACCGCGTTCCTTCGCATCCTGAAATTCTTCTTTCATACGAGCTCCGCCATTTTGTAGCAGACGAATAAATGATTTCTCTGTCATCAGAATAACCATGATCAAAATAATCACGATCAATACCAAATAACTGCCTACAACTCCGATTCCATTCTTTAAAAGCAGCGCGAGACCGCCCCCGATAAATCCGCCTCCGGACTTCTCTGCAAATGCGGTAAGGTATAAATCGCCTGCTTTTGTTCCATCCGGAATCCCGACGATCAACTGTGCCAGCATGGATATATCCAGACATACCACTCCGGCATAGACGGTTTTCTTGATTGCCTGTGTGGAGAAACCGTTTGCAAACAGAAACGCCATTCCCACAAACAGGAGGATCGGTAATATGTATTGTATACAACCAAACACACCAAAGAGAAATCCGCTGATTGCATTTCCAACCGTTCCGCAAAGTCCAAAATTACTGACTTCCAGAAATATTGCCACTGCACAGGCTACGATCAGGACAATTTCCAGATGAAATCCATCCTCTTTCTTTGCCGGTGCCTGTTTTGCCTGCATCGATGATCTTGCTCCTGTTGCCTTCGTTCTCTGCTTCGTACTGCCGGTAGATGTCCTGCTCCGGCTGCTTCCTGTATTTGTTTGTGATTTTCCAGTGCCTTTCTTCTGGGCCATTCGGTTCACTCCTATTTCTTATATTCTGACTGTTTAGTCCTCATTATCTGTTCGTAATTATCCATTCTTACAGTACAAAGTAACAGACTACGGATGCAATACCTACAATCAGGCAGTAAATGGAAAATACGGTAAATTTATTCTTCTTCACTATTAACAACATTGCCTTAATACATAAATAGCCTACAACTCCGGCAACGATCATTCCTGCCAGATAGTTCCAGATCAGACCACCTGAAAACTCTGCTACCGTAAAATCCTTCAGCTGTAACACCATAGCCCCGAGAATAGCCGGTATAGACATAATAAAGGAATACTTGACTGCGAACTCCCGATTAAAACCCCGGATCAGGCAGGCTGTAATCGTGGTACCGGACCGGGATAAGCCCGGCAGCGTTGCAACGCCCTGTGCCAGCCCGAGAATAACTGCATCTTTATAGCTTGCCGTTTCTTCTGTCTTTTCTCCAATTTTAATATGATCTGCCATAAACAGAATGATTGCGGTCAGAATCAGGCAGATACCCGGCAGGATCAGATAATCTGAAGCCGAACCAATAATCTTTTCCAATAGTACACCCATAATTCCGGTCGGTATCGTACTGATAATGATCATAAGCACGAATCTGCGATATGTACTGGTGATTACCGGCCGATATGCATGTTTTTCTTCCTTCTTCCGGAATAGATTTGCGATCCAGATTCCTGCATTGCAGATCCATAGTCCTACCATACAGCAGCCATTGACGAACAGTTCCTTAATATCTTTCCAGTATACAAAGCAGATAGCCACCAATGTCGCTGCATGCAGTAATACATCATACAATAATCCTGTGTCTGTATTTACATGAAATATATTTTTAAAGATTGCCAGATGTCCAGAGCTGCTGACCGGCAGAAACTCCGTTAATCCCTGTATCAATCCCATAATAATCGCTTCTAAAAATGTCATGAATAGATTCCTCCCTTTATCCATGCTAATCTAACAAGTCTTGTTCTGTGTCCGGATCATTTCATGCAGCTTTGTCACTGCATCATGGATCCCGCCGACTGAATCGATCAGTCCTTCTCTGACCGCCTCATGCCCAACCAGCATGGAGCCAATGTCCTTTACCAGCTGCTGATTATTCATCATAATCTGCCGAAGCCGTTCTTCCTTTACCATGGAATGCTCGACCGTAAAGGCAATGATACGATCCTGCATCCGCTCAATGTACTCATAATTCTGCTTGACGCCTATTACCATACCGTTCATCCGGATCGGATGAACCACCATCGTAGCTGTGGGTGCAATAAACGAATAATCACCGGATACCGCCAGTGGCACTCCGATCGAATGACCGCCACCCAAAACCAATGTTACGACCGGCTTTTGTATCGAGCTGATCATCTCTGCAATCGCAAGCCCTGCTTCCACATCTCCACCCACTGTATTTAACAACACCAGCATGCCATTGATCTGATCGTTATCTTCAATCTCCGCCAGCATCGGTAATACATGCTCATATTTGGTGGTCTTTGAGCTTGACGGCAGACACTCATGCCCTTCAATCTCTCCTATAATATTCAACAAGTGAATCCGGTGGTGTTGTCCATTATTCTTCAACATAAACTGTCCGGAGTCATGGATCAGTTTCCCGACACTTTCTTCCTTCTGCTGCTCCTGATAAGATATATCCTCTTTTGAAGGCCTGTCCTGCTTTGTTTCCTTTTTTTCCATAGATCCCTCCTGTCGCACCGTAATGAAACACGCTGCTACCATAAGACTAAATCAACATCTCCCGGAATCCTCCGGTTGATGTTGATTTCGTTACTATAGTATATGGAATTTTCATGGAATTATACGGTGCTTACAGATTATAAAAAACAACTACACCAATAATGATTCCCAGGATCAGACCAACCGTTACCTGGCTTGGGGTATGTCCTACATATTCCTTCAATATAGTTTCACCCCATTTATCTCTGCTCGTCTGATCAAGCTTTGCCTTAATATCCTCGTTTTTAATCAACACATTCAAAATTGCGCCCTGCTTTCCGGTCTCTAACCGGACATTCATTGCGTCATACATAACAATGAATGCAAAAATAGCCGAAATTGCAAATTCAAACGAATCCGGTCCAAACTGTAAAAATGCTACTGTTGCCAGTCCTCCGACTGTTGCAGAATGTGAACTTGGCATTCCGCCTCCTCCAACAACACGTTCCCAGTTCCATTTCTTTGTCATACACAGATGAATTATGACTTTCAGGATCTGTGCTGTCAACCATCCCAGTATCGGTGCTACCAGTATCGGATTATGCAAAGCCAACTGAAATTTGTTCATTCTCTGTCTCCCTTTCCCTGTCTGCTGCTACATCAAAACTTCTATCTCATTTGCTTCGGCCAGATCGGAAGCAGCAATGTAATTTCCATCTACAGGCTTACCGTTAACTACCAGAGAACTTACTCCGCTCTCCTTACCTTCCGGATTCTTCACTACCATATGCAGCTTCTTGCCACGGAATACTTTATCAATCTTAAACTCTTTCCAGTCAGAAGGTACGGACGGATTGATCTGCAGTCCGTCAAAGTCCGGACGCATACCCAGAATACCCTCTACGCAGCCAACCATAACCGTAGATGCTGTACCGGTCAGCCAGTGTACATGAGCTCTGCCTTCGAACGGACTCTCTACGCTCTCGGTAAACTGCCCGTGACAATATGGCTCCAGTTTCCGGATCTCCGCCTTGTCATTCATGGATGCCGGTGAGCTTTCGTCAAAGTACTCAAAGGCACGATTACCATGTCCCATTAACGCCTCTGCCAAAATGATCCAGCCCTGTGGCTGTGAGAAAATACCGCCATTCTCCTTGGTCGATGGATTAAAGAGTAACATCAATGCTCCGTCAAATGCATGATCCACATAGGAAGGAGCCATCAATCGAACACCGTATGGAGTATTCAACTCCCGATGTACAGACTCCAGTGCCAGCTCTGCCTGTTCCTTATCTGCCAGACCACTGATCACAGCCCATGACTGTGGGTTCAGCCACATATTTGCTTCCGGATCCTTCTTGGAGCCGATGACCTGACCATCCTCCTTGAAGCCACGGATATATCTGTCATCCTCCCAGCAAAGGTTCTGAAGTGTATCCTCCAGCTCCTTCTGGATTTTATCAATGTACGCTGCATATTCCTGATCCTGACGATCTTCTGCGATCTTTCTGATCATGGACATTGCATAATAAAGCTGCATTGCTACAAATGTTGACTCACCCAGCTTACCCAGTCTCAGACAGTCATTCCAGTCTGCATGCAGACCTGCCGGCATTCTGTGATTGCCCAGATGATTCATGGAGAAGTCGATTGCCCGCTTCAGATGCTCATAAACGGTATCCTCTCCGCCATTTGCATATACGATCACCTCATCCAGGAATGCCTTGTTTCCGGACTCGGAAATATACTTATAAACTGTCGGGAACAGCCACAAAGCATCATCTGCACGATAAGCCGGATGTCCGGTTGCACGTACATAAGACTCGTCATCCGGTGTATCCTCATGACCTGCATTATGATCAAACTTCACAAGCGGAAGTCCTGCACCGTTATTTACCTGTGCGGATAACATGAACCGGATCTTTTCCAGAGCCATTTCCGGTGCCAGATGAATCACACCCTGAATATCCTGAACCGTATCCCGGTATCCATATCCGTTTCTCAGACCGCAATATGTAAAGGATGCAGCCCTTGACCAGATAAATGTCATAAAGCACTGATATGCATTCCAGGTATTGATCATGTTATTAAAAGAATCGCTCGGAGTTTCTACCTGCAGGTTATTTAACTTGCCATGCCAGTAATCGATCAGCTCTGCAAGCTCTGACTGACAGGTATCAGCCACATTCGCATAAGAGGCAATAATTGCATCTGCCTCCTCTTCCTTCTTCTCGCCCAGAATAAAGGCAAGCTCTTTGGTCTCTCCCGGCTCCAGAGTCAGAACTGTCTGAAGGGCGCCACAGGCATTGGAATTATAGTTTAAGACTCCGCCGCAATCGCCCTGTTCCACAGCAGCCGGATTTCCATAGCCATGATATCTTCCGAGGAAGCTCTCACGATCACCACAGTAAGAAGACACCTGCTGTCCTGCCATACCGAAAAATCTTGCGGAGCTGTTGCTTCCGTTAATGGAATGTTTGTTTACATTCTCATTGATCATCTGTAAAATCTTATTATTTCTAAAGTATGTACGGGTGATGAATAATGTATACTGCAGATTTACCTGATCCTGCTCATAATTTCCTTCGTTGGTAAACTCACAGTAACCAAAAACAGAAATCTTACGCGGACGATCCGACTGGTTAGTCACCTTAAGATTCCACACCTCATAAGTCTTGTCAAGTGGTACATAATATAATGCCTCGGAATGAATTCCTGCATAATCTGCATGCATATTTGTATAAGCAGTACCATGATGGCATTCGCTCTTGTAGCTGTTCAGATCTTTGCCTACCGGCTGCCAGGATGCTGACCAATAGTCTTCTGTCTCTTCATCCCGGAGATAAATGTAACGGCCCGGCTGATCAAAGCTGTTGAAAATATAACGGATCACACGTCCGTTTGCTCCGCTTTTTACAAAGCTGTAGCCTCCCGCATTGTTGGAAATAATTGCACCATATTCCGGTGAACCCAGATAGTTTGCCCATGGTGCCGGTGTATCCGGGCGCGTAATCACATATTCTTTCTTCGCACCATCAAAGTAACCATAATTCATGTTGTATTCTCCTTTATATTTCTTTTATTTTACAAAATAACCCACGCTGATTTATTATAGCAAAAAAGTCCATTAACCGCAAGGGACAATGGACTTTTCACATCATCTGATTCTGATTAGTTTAATTCCGGTTCAGCATCCTTTAAGCTTAAGCTGATCTTACCCATTTCAACACCGATACACTTAACGCGAACCTTGTCTCCGATATTTACAACATCCTCAACCTTGGCAACGCGCTCTTTTGCAAGCTTTGAAATATGGATCATACCATCCTTGTTCGGTGACAGCTCTACGAATGCACCATAAGGCATAATTCTTACCACGGTACCTTCATATGTCTTGCCAACCTCGATCGGATCTACGATAGAATGAATGATCTGCATTGCACGGTCGATGCCTGCACGTTCAATACCACAGATATATACAGTACCGTCATCATCAATATCGATCTTCACACCGGTCTCATCAATGATTGCATTAATGGTCTTACCCTTCTGACCAATGATTTCACCGATCTTATCCGGATCAACCTTCATCTGCTCGATCTTCGGTGCATATTCACCAACAGTCGGACGCGGTTCGGAAATTACCGGCTTCATACAGGTGTCCATAATGAACAGACGGGCTTCTCTTGTTCTTGCAATTGCTTCTTCTACGATTGGGCGTGTCAGACCATGGATTTTAATATCCATCTGGATTGCTGTAATACCCTCTGTCGTACCGGTTACCTTGAAGTCCATATCGCCGAAGAAATCTTCCAGACCCTGAATATCTGTCAGTACGATGTAATCATCATCGGTATCACCGGTTACCAGACCACAGGAAATACCTGCTACCATAGCCTTTATCGGAACACCGGCTGCCATCAATGACATGCAGGAAGAACATGTAGATGCCATAGAGGTAGAACCGTTTGATTCAAAGGTCTCTGATACGGTACGGATTGCATATGGGAATTCTTCCTCACTCGGAATAACAGGAAGAAGTGCTCTCTCTGCCAATGCACCATGTCCGATCTCACGACGTCCCGGACCTCTGGATGGCTTTGTCTCGCCTACAGAGTATGATGGGAAGTTATAGTGATGCATATAGCGCTTGCTGGTCTCGTTCGGATCCAATCCATCAATCTTCTGGATCTCAGAAAGAGGTGCCAGTGTACATACATTACAAATCTGAGTCTGTCCACGGGTAAACATTGCAGAACCGTGAACTCTAGGAATAATATCAACCTCAGCCGACAATGGACGGATCTGATTGATCGCACGGCCGTCCGGACGCTTGTGATCCTTTAAGATCATCTTACGAACCGTCTTCTTCTGATACTGATAAATAGCCTCGCCTAAAACAGCCAGCCATTCCTCGTTATCTGCAAATGCTTCTTCTAACTTTGCAGTGATCTGACGAATGTTCTCTTCTCTTACCTGCTTAACATCTGTAAAGACAGCCTCCTCCATCTCTTCCGGAGTTACGATTGCCTTCATTGCCTCAAATAATTCAGCAGGAACTGCACAGCTGATATACTCATGCTTCGGCTTTCCAACCTCAGCTACGATCTTATTAATGAATTCAATAATTGTCTGATTGATCTCATGTGCTTTGTAGATAGCCTCGATCATCTTAGCTTCCGGAACGATATTGGCACCGGCCTCGATCATAATAACCTTCTCACTGGTAGATGCAACCGTTAACTGCAAGTCGCCTTCCTTCCACTGTTTCTGGGATGGGTTTACGATGAACTCTCCGTCGATAAGACCGATCTGAGTCATTGCACATGGACCGTCAAACGGAATATCCGAAATACAGGTTGCAATGGATGCACCAAGCATAGCCACCAGCTCCGGACGGCACTCAGGATCTACGGACATAACCATATTATTCAGAGTAACATCATTTCTGTAGTCCTTCGGGAATAACGGGCGCATCGGACGGTCGATGACACGGGATGTCAGGATTGCATTCTCAGATGCCTTTCCTTCTCTCTTGTTAAATCCGCCGGGAATCTTTCCTACTGCATACATCTTCTCTTCATATTCAACACTTAATGGGAAGAAATCGATCCCCTCTCTCGGCTTCTCAGATGCAGTTGCGGTTGAAAGAACAACTGTATCGCCATAATGCATAAATGCACAGCCATTTGCCTGTGCTCCGACCCTGCCAACATCTACACGCAGAGTTCTTCCTGCAAGTTCCATTGTAAACTGCTTATACATATTCGTATCTCCTTTTCTTCGATTTTGTATAAGACACCGAAACAACTAAAAAAATCATTGCACCAATGACCTTTTTAGCGGTCTCGGTTAGCGTCTTACACAATCTGTTTTATTTTAACATACTAATATTCAAAAAACAAGTCAAATCCCTGTCAAACACTACATTTTCTATTGCATTTTTTATTGATCAACTGTTATCAGATCCTGCTATAACAAAAAAAGCAGACAACAGTCAAACTGCTATCTGCTTTCTGTAGTATTACTTTCTTAAGCCTAACTTCTCAATTAAAGCTCTGTAACGGTTGATGTCCTTCTTCTTTAAGTAAGCCAGTAAGTTTCTTCTCTGACCAACCATCTTTAAAAGACCTCTTCTGGAATGATGGTCATGTGGGTTAGCCTTGAAATGCTCTGTCAGATCGTTAATTCTTGCTGTCAGTAAAGCAACCTGTACTTCCGGTGAACCTGTATCACCCTCTGTACGTCCGTATTCCTTAATAATTTCTGCCTTCTTCTCAGTTGTAATCATGTCTTTATCTCCTTTCTTTTTATACAGCCGATACTAAGATACAGGTCGGAGTGTCCCGAATCCGAGCATTGGCTAAAATCACAACGCTGTTATAATATCATAGAAATCAAAATCTGTAAACCCTGACTTTTCATTCTTTTCCCAAAAATTTCACAGGAATTTCATATGGTAATATTGACTTCAAAAATACCACGGCTTAAAATAAATTTATCATTATTATACACAATAATTTCATTGAAACGGAGGGATTTTTATGTTATTTGGAGATAGTATGAAAAAAATTATGTTAGCCGGCATCGGTGCTGTTGCCGTTACCGCAGAAAAATCAAAGGAGTTGGTCGATGAACTGGTTGTAAAGGGGGAATTGACCGTAGAACAAGGCAAGGTCCTGAATGAAGAATTAAAACACAAGGTCAAGGATACCATTAAGGATAACGTCCAGATTCAGATTATTCAGCCCGAAAACAAGACCCCTGCCGCTGAGCACGTTATTTCTCAGATGGAGAACTATACTCCGGAAGAACTGAATGCGATCCGTCAGAAGCTGGATACATTAACTGCCGAGAAGCAGTCAGCCGATACGCAGACTGCAACAGAAGCATCTGATGATAACGAAACAGAATCACAGGAGTCCGAGTCATGACTTATACCGCCAGAACCGAAAACAAAAAGCGTCTGCAGGAAATTACGCAGATCATAAAGAAACATAATCTGGTTAAAAACGGACTTTCTCCGGAAGTACTTCGATTGTTACTGGAAGATCTCGGACCAACCTTTGTAAAGCTCGGTCAGATCATGTCAAAACGTACGGATATCCTGCCGGCTGCCTATTGCACTGAACTGGAAAAGCTTTGTGCCGATTCCAATCCTCTGCCGGTTGATGCTATTACAGATGTTATTGAGTTTGAGTTTGGCCGTCCGATTGAAGAGATCTTCCAGCATTTTGATACAAAACCGCTGGGTTCCGCTTCCATTGCGCAGGTACATGCCGCAACTTTAATGGATGGTCGTAAGGTTGTTGTCAAAGTACAGCGTCCACATGTTGCAGAGACCATGCGGGAAGATATTGCCATCATGCGGAAAATCATCCGCCCTCTGAAATTCGCGCCAAGCGTTGGCGGTGCTGTTGATTTTCATATGCTGTTAGACGAATTATGGAATGTTTCGCAGCAGGAACTGGATTTCCAGATTGAGGCACAGCATTGCCGTCAGTTCCAGGAAAACAACAAGGACATTGTATATGTGGCTTGTCCTGCGATTGAAGACCATCTGACCACCTCCAGAGTCCTTACCATGGAATTTATCGATGGCTTTTCTATTGATAACAAGGAAAAAATTCTCGAGAATGGTTATGACACCGGTGAAATCGGAACAAAATTAGTTGAAAATTACTTAAAACAGATTTTAGATGATGGATTTTTCCATGCAGATCCTCATCAGGGAAATATCATGATCCGGGACGGCAAGATTGTCTGGATTGATATGGGAATGATAGGAACACTGACCTCTCATGACCGTACTCTGTTAAAGGATGCCGTAAAGGCAATTGTTCATAAGGATAACAACGAGATCATCCGTGCGATCATAGCACTGGGAGCTGTAAAGGGCGAGTTTGATTATACCCATCTTTACTCTGATATTGATATGCTGCTTGACCGCTACTATTCCATGGATCTCGGTGACATCAATCTCGGCAGTATGATGCAGGATGCGATTCAGGTTATTTCCGAAAACCATATTGTCCTGCCACCCGGAATCTCCATGCTGGCAAGAGGGCTTCTTACCATTGAAGGTGTACTGGCAACCATTTCTCCGGAGACCAATGCCGTGCAGATAGCCAAGCAGCATGTGATCCGGGAAGTCCGCCAGAATCACGATATCAAAAAGACTCTGGAGCATACCGCCCAATCCATGTATGTTTCAGCAGAAAAAGCATTGGATATTCCTGCTCTGACAACAGATCTCTTAAATATGACACTCCGCGGGCAGACAAGATTTAATCTGGATCTTACAAGTTCCAAGTCTTTAATGGATCAGTTTGGCCGTATCATGAACCGGCTGGTTGTCGGCATTATTACTGCCGCACTCTTACTTGCATCCAGTCTGATCTGTACAACCAACATGCAGCCTCAGACCCTGGGTATTCCGACACTGGGATTCATCGGTTATCTGGCAGCACTGGTACTGGGTATCATCCTGATTCTTGTTTCTCATCATAGTAAGGATAAATGACCGGATTCCATGTATCAGGCAAAACAGGAGACAGAATCGGAATTTTTCCGTTCTGTCTCCTGTTTTTTATCCTATGCTATAAGTATATCCCAATCGATATTTATCTGCAATCTGTGCAATAAACTCTGAATTAGTCGGCTTTCCACGTTCGGAACTGATCGTGCATCCAAATATTTCCTGTAACACTTCGGCATCACCACGACTCCATGCCACTTCAATTGCATGCCGGATTGCCCGCTCCACACTGGTTGCCGTTGTATTATACTGCTTTGCGATTGTCGGATATAACAGCTTTGTAATATAATTTAAAACTGCAATATCATGAACCGCCATAATAATTCCGGTCCGGATATACTGATATCCCTTAATATGAGCAGGGACTCCGATCCTGCGCATAACATTTGTAATCTCCGTTTCCAAATATGCATCTGCATCCATTCGTTCCTGTCCGCCCCTCTGACATGTCTCATAGCTTCTAACATCACGCAAACCGTTCTCCCTCAGCGGCTTATGTAATTGAAGTACCCGATTATATAATGTCTCAAGACGATAAGGCTTCATGACATAATAATCGGCCCCGGACTGGCAGGCGCAATCCATAATAACCGGATTGTCAACCGAAGAAATAACAATCACTCTCGGAAGCTTTGGAACCTCCAGATTCTCCATCAGCTTTTCCATAATACCCAGGCCATCCAATTCCGGCAATATCATATTCATTAATACAATATCCGGTTTTAAGAAAAGAATTCTGTCGTACGCCCCCTGACCATCGTACTCCACACCGACCACTTCAATATCCGGCTTTTGTCCAAAAAAATCCAGTAATCTTTTCCCCTCATCTTTGCTGTTTACAGCAATCATCATTTTAATCATGAAATCAACTCCCTTCTACAATTTCATTCTTTATTATACGTCGAATGTCGGAAGTTTTTTCGAATTATAATGGAATTCAAATGGAATTGATTGTCATTTTTTGTATTTTTTAATATTAATTCTAAACATATTTAGCAAGAGAATAGTTCCGATATACCGCCCAATCATATTCTGTCATGTACTCTCCGTAATACCGTTTCCCGGCATCTTCTTTTCCAGCAAGAAGATCATACAGATCACAATCCAGGAGTTCCAGATTAATCCTCCGGTTTCCCCGGGATGTTATCAGCAATTCTTCTATATCATACTCCTTCAGCTCCTGCTGCAATGTTTTACATAGTTTACTGCATAGAGATTGCGTAGCACCGTCTTTCGGCCTGTCTCCCCACAAGGTTGCAATAATCTGATCGGAATCAACCGTGCCGCCTTGTCTGTCAATCAGCATGGCTAACAATTCTTTTGCCTTTGCACTCTTAAACATAACCGGCTTTCCGTCCACAAATAAGTCAAAATATCCAAATGTCCTGGCATAAATCCTCTTTCGTCTATTCTGATATAACAGTCTGACCATCTCCAGTTTATCTTCTATTTCTCCCCTGGTATATGGTTTTAGCAGAACAAGCGTATGTCTCTGATGCAATATCCTTTCCAGATTTTCTCCGGATTGTGTTATATATAAAACTATTAACTGCGGATATTGCTCTGCAAGCTGTTCTCTCAGCTCCTGTCTGTCCTGTTCCGGCTGCCCATCATACAAAACCACCAGATCGATGGTTGTTGTCTGCAGACACTTCTGTGCCACCTGCGCCTCTTCATATTTTCCGGCAATTACCAGATCCGGCATTTCTGTCAGACATTCCTCAAAGTCCAAATCATCTTGATCATTTCCTAATAGTATGGCATTCATGACCACATCCCCCCGTCCTATATCTCATAATATCGGTCGTCAGGAATCATGGATACTCATTTAACTGATTCTGTTCAGATATGCTTCATTTACCGCAAGAACCTTCTCCATCGCATCCGGCCCCGGTGCTCCGATTGTATTTCGCTTTGCCACACAAGTCCTTAAGCTGATTGCTTCATAAATATCTTCTTCAAACACCGGACTTTCTGCCTTAAACTCTTCCAGTGTCATATCATCCAAAGCAATATTCCGCTCGATGCAATGCAAAACCAGTCTTCCGACAATACCATGTGCATCCCGGAATGCAACACCATGATTTACCAGATAATCCGCAGCATCTGTTGCATTCGTAAAACCACGTTTAGCACTGGCCTCCATGCGTTCCTTATTTAAGGTCATAGTATCGATCATACCTGTAAACAGCGCCAGACAACCCTTCACTGTATCAATTGCATCAAATGTCAATTCCTTGTCTTCCTGCATATCTTTATTATATGCCAGCGGAATTCCTTTCATCGTTGTCAGCATGGATGTCAATGCTGCATAAACCCGTCCGGTTTTACCGCGTACAAGCTCTGCAATATCCGGATTCTTCTTTTGCGGCATAATAGAGCTTCCTGTACTATATGCATCATCCAGCTCAATAAACTGATATTCATTTGAATTCCACAAAATAATTTCTTCGGAAAAACGGCTCAAATGCATCATAATGGTTGAAAATGCTGATAACATTTCAATCAGGTAATCCCGATCTGCAACAGAATCCATACTGTTCAAAGTTGGTCCGGCGAAATCAAGCAGTTCCGCCGTCATCTCGCGGTTCAACGGATATGTGGTACCTGCTAAAGCTCCGGCTCCCAACGGGCAATAATTCATTCTCGCATAAATATCTTCCAATCGGCTATAATCCCTCTTGAACATTTCCATGTAAGCACCCATATGATGTGCAAATGTGATTGGCTGCGCTTTCTGTAAATGAGTAAAACCAGGCATGTAGGTATCTACATTTTCCTTCATTAAACGATGAAGCACACGCATCAGTGCAATCAGAAGCTCTTTTACTTCTCCCAGTTCATCCCGGATATATAGTTTCATATCCAGTGCTACCTGATCATTTCTGCTTCGTCCGGTATGAAGTTTCTTTCCCGGTTCTCCTATCCTGGCAATTAAGTTTGCTTCCACAAAACTGTGAATGTCCTCATATTCGCTCGTGATCTGCAGCTTTCCGGCTTCCACATCTTCTACGATTGAATTTAATCCTTTTATAATGCATTCCTTTTCTTCATTCGTTAAGATTCCGACTGATGCCAGCATCGTTACATGTGCGATACTTCCCCTCACATCCTGCCGGAAAAACTTCTGATCAAATGAAATAGATGCATTAAAATTGTATACTAACTGATTCGTTTCTTTTGTGAAACGACCTCCCCATAACTGTGCCATCTTCTTACCTCTTTTCTAGAATTCTAGGTGCTATTTTACACTAAACAGCCTAAATTCTCAACCCCTATCCGGTTTTGGCACAGTTACTTTCTGTCAGCATTGCATTCCAGTTTTTCTCTAAAAGCATCTTCTTGATAATCATACATCTGTTTTTTTAATTTATACAAGTAACTCTAAGGATAAAAAATACAGTATTTCACGGAATTTTTCCATATTATTCCTGTCGGTATTTATTTTTTTGACCCTTGGGGTTTCTGTACATTCTTTCAAGCTCGCATACAATGATAAGTGGAGGTAAATTATGGTAGATCAAAAGAAAATCGGCATTCGCATTCAGGAATGCCGCAAGAAACAACACATGACAGTTGAGCGTCTTGCAGAAGCCGCCGGAATTTCTCCAGAATTCTTACGTGCAATTGAATCCGGTCAGAAAGGTATGTCATTAAATACCCTTTCCAGCCTGGCTGTTGCTCTTCAAACTTCTGCAGACTACTTGTTATATGGTTCTTCTTCGGAAGAAAAATACACAGTATTGGTTCAAATTCTGGAATCCTGCTCTACGGAACGCATCCAGGATATTGCTCATCTGGTCAAAAATATTTTGGAACTAAGTAAATAGCAATGCATAAATCGGATTCCGTCTGCATTTTATCTCAACTATCTGAACGATTCAGGTGAACATCCAGCTGGTTGAATGGAATGCAGATTTTTTCTGCATCAAATGCCAGCTTTATATGTTCCATAAGATTCCATTTTGTTTTCCAATAAGCATCTGTAGGCACCCATACATGGACAAGCACTGTTAATGCACTATCACCGAATTCATCAAGTGCAATATCAATTGGCTCTTCCTGTAACACCATCGGCTCGCTTGTCACTACATCCTGAAGAACCTTTTTCACGTTTCTTAAATCCGCATCATATTCCACCGGCACTACCAGATCGATCCGGCGTTTCTCCTGCTTCGTCAGATTCGTCAGGCTTGTATTGGATAAGGTTCCGTTGGGGATTACTACCACTTTCCCATCAAATGTACGGATTCTGGTGTAAAAGATATCGATTGAAATAACTGTTCCTTCATTTCCATGTGTATCCTCTTTTATATAGTCCCCGATCACAAATGGTTTCAGAATCAGGATCAGCACTCCACCCGCAAAATTTGACAGGCTTCCCTGTACTGCCAGGCCGATTGCAACACCTGCAGTTCCAAGCAGTGTCACAAAGGAAGTAACCTGAATACCCATAATCGAGATGACTGTAATAAATACCAGAATATATAACAGGATACTTATGATAGAGCCTAAAAAAGAAGCCACAGTCGGATCTAATTTTGATTTGCCAAAGGATTTCCGGACTACCTTCATGATCCATTTGACCAAACGGAGTCCTATCACCAGACATATCAGTGCCAGCAAAACCATACCTGCTTTGCTCATCAGCCACTGACCTGCCCGCCTCATCTGTTCCTCCAGAAATGTCATATCTGTCTGTGCTGTCAGCCTCATTACCATACTCATGTTTTATCACCTCATCAACTAAAATACTGATTAAAAACAGGCGGTCTCCGTCAGAAACCGCCTATATGTTTACTTATAAAATTTAAATACTGATATAGACAATGGAGCAATGTATATGGAGATTGAATTCTCACGTTCATCGCAGACAACCTTCTTGCTTTGCTTTAAGGTCTTATTCTTCTTGCCTTCACCGCCAAATTGCTCTTCCTCACTGGTAAATATCTCTTTATACTTTCCGGGATATGGTACACCGATATTGTAATTCACATGTTCCACCGGTGTGAAATTACATACAATCACTAAGGTATCTTCCTTCTTCTCGGTCTTTCTGGCAAATACCAGCAGACTTTCATTGGACGCAATACTGTTGATCCACTCAAAACCTTCCGGGTCATCATCCAGTGCATAAAGTGCCGGCTCCTGCTGATACAAATGGTTTAACGCTCTGCAATAATCCCGGATACAAACATGCGCATCGAATTCAAAGATACCCCAATCCAACTCATCAGATTCATTGAATTCCTTAAACTGTGCAAACTCCTGTCCCATAAAGAGAAGTTTTTTACCCGGATGCGTCATCATAAATCCATATGCAAGACGCAGGTTGGAAAATTTATCCTCATAACCTCCCGGCATTTTTGCGATCATGGACCCCTTCTCATGAACCACCTCATCATGTGAAAGTACCAGAATAAAATGCTCACTGTATGCATATACCATACTGAATGTCAGTTCATTATGATGATACTTTCTGTACAACGGATCCAGCTTCATATATTCCAGAAAATCATTCATCCAGCCCATATTCCACTTAAAATCAAATCCAAGACCGCCATCAGCAACCGGATGGGAAACCATCGGCCATGCCGTAGATTCCTCTGCGATCATAATACAGCTCGGATACCGTTCCTTCATGACTGTATTTAACTGCTTTAACATATCAATGGCATCCAGATTCTCATTTCCACCGTACATATTCGGCAGCCAATTGCCAAAATCGCGTCCATAATCCAGATATAACATCGACGCGACTGCATCCATCCGGATTCCGTCCACATGGTATTTATCTGCCCAGAATAATGCATTTGCGATCAGGAAGTTCTTCACCTCCGGTTTGCTGTAATCAAAAATATAGGTCCCCCAGTGTGGATGCTCACCGCGGCGCGGATCCTCATGCTCATAGACACAGCTTCCATCAAACCGTCCCAGACCATTCTCATCCTTTGGAAAATGTGCAGGAACCCAGTCAATGATAACAGAGATTCCCTGTTCGTGCATATAATCCACAAAGTACATAAAATCCTCCGGGCTTCCATACCGGGCAGTCGGAGCATAATATCCGGTCACCTGATATCCCCACGACGGATCATATGGATGTTCCATAACCGGCATCAGCTCAATATGCGTATAGCCCATATCTTTCATATATTCCGCCAGTTTTACTGCCAGTTCCCGGTAATTATAATACTCTCTTCCGTCTGTCGGACGTTTCCATGCTCCCAGGTATACCTCATAGATTGACATTGGTGCCTTCGATGCTTCTACCTTATCGCGATTCTGCATCCATGCATCATCTTTCCACTCGTACTTCCGAAGATCTGTAACGATCGATGCATTACATGGCCGCAGCTCTGAAGCATTTCCATACGGATCAGACTTCATCTTCAGTTCTCCGTTTCTGGAACGAACCTCGTACTTATAAATCTCATTCTCACCGACACCCGGAATAAATAATTCAAAGATACCAGAATATGGAAGTCTCCGCATCTGATGAATCCTTCCGTCCCAATGATTAAAATCTGCAACCACACTTACACGTTCCGCATTCGGTGCCCACACTGCAAACAACACTCCGGCTACACCGTCCACTGTCATAGGATGTGCACCAAGCTTTTCATATATCTCATAGTGCATACCTTCATTAAACAGACTGATATCAATCGAATCAATCACCGATTCAAACATATACGGATCAATATATGTATATTCCGTTCCATCTTCTTTCGTCATACGGATACTGTAATCAAAACGCTTGCATTTCGGAATCTTTACGGAAAAAAATCCGCTGACCCGTTTTGCCTCTAATGCATATTCTTCTTTTGTCTTTTCATTGATAACCGTAATCTGTTTTGCCGTTGGCTGAAACACATTTACATAAATATCATCAATGCATTCATGCATTCCAAGAATATGATGTGGATCATCATGTCTTGCTTTTACCAATGCATCTACTTCCATCCAGTTTATCGCAAATACATCTTTTTTTATCTTCATTCTCTTCTCCCTTTACAATTCATGAATAAATATGCCGCTTCGAAGCTTAGGCTCAAACCATGTTGATTTCGGCGGCATCAGCAGACCTGCATCTGCAACTGCAAACAATTCCATAATTGAAGTCGGATACATCGAAAATGCAAGATACATATCAGAATCAGCCCGTTTCTCCAGCTCTTTCAGTCCCCGGATTCCACCTACAAAGTCTATTCTCTTATCTGTCCTCGGATCCTGAATTCCAAGCAGCTTACCCAATACCAATTTCTGAAGAAGTGACACATCCAGTCCTTCCACGGGATCTGTATTTAAGTATTCCGATTTTATCTGCAATTGATACCATGCGTGATCCAGATACATACCAATTTCTGCTTTTCTTGTCGGCGAAACCGGCACATCACTTTCTGTCACATGAAAGCTCTCTGACAGTTTCTGCAGAAATTCTTCTTTCGTCATGCCATTCAGATCCTTTACTACCCGGTTATACGGCAGGATCATAAGCTGATCATGCGGGAACAGAACAGACAGAAAATAATTAAATTCCTCTTTTCCCGTATAATCCGGATGTTCTTTTCTCCGCTTTAATCCAACCTTTACGGCTGACGCTGCCCTGTGATGTCCATCAGCAATATATATTTCCTGAATCTTCTGAAACTCCTGACAGATTGTCGTCACATCCGGCTCCGCATCTACGACCCATACCGCATGTCCGATACCGTCCGGTGACACGAACCGATAAACCGGTTCTGTCAGCTTGATGCGTTCCACCAGCTGATCAATCGTCTTTTGTGCACGATATGCTAAGAAAATCGGTCCGGTCTGCGCATTACAGGTATCCACATGGCGGATACGATCCTGTTCCTTCTCTTCTCTGGTATTCTCATGTTTTTTAATCACATTATCCAGATAATCATCAATAGAAGCACATGCAACCAGTCCGGTCTGTGCTCTTCCATCCATTGTCAGCTCATATATGTAATAAACCGGCTTGTCTTCCTGGATGTACATTCCTTCCCGGATCATGGAATCCAGAATTTCCTTTGCCTTCTGATATACCTCCGGTGCATAAGTATCTACACTGTCATCAAACTGTGTTTCGGCTCTGTCAATCCGCAGAAACGATAATGGTTCCCGTTCTACTTCTTTCTTCGCCTCTTCCCGATTATATACATCATATGGAAGGGCAGCAACCCGATCCACAATATCTGCTCTTGGGCGGAATCCCTGAAATGCCTTTATGTCTGCCATACCCAAAGTCTCCTTTTCATGTTTCTTCCGTTTCAATAAATTACAGATGATTTTATTTTACATCATCCAAAGCAAAAATCCAAGCATAAATACAAAAAGAAGAAAAAACGGAACAAATCTGCTTGTTCCGTTTCTCTCTTTTCAAAAACTATATCATTTATGCAGGATCCTGCCGGTTAACCTCTTAGTTTCTTAACAGTTTCCCTTAAGGATTCATCAAATTCTTCTTCTGATGAGTTTTCGAATACAATTAATTCTTTGATATTTGTTGGTGGATTATAATTCTGAGATGCTACATATTCATCCCAGTGCTCCAGCTTCCATGTATCACGATCTGAGTTTCTCTTGATCATTCTCTGATGGCATACATCAATCCGGGTATTTACCCATACAACTACGAGTTCTGCATCTTTCTTTGCAAGACGCTCACGCAGCTTACTTAAATAATCATCATCCCGAATCTCATCTGTGAAAGGTGCATTGATCAATACAGTATCATTATATTCCAAAGCTTCCATCGCAATATCCAAAATAGCATAATACTCATAATCACGAATCTCTTTCTGGAAAAAGTCTGATGAACGATTATACTCCTGGTGTGCTACCTTAAATATCTGCTTTGAAAGTACAATCAATGTATCTTTGTCAAGATATACACAATTTGTTAATGCCTTCGCCAGCTGTTTCGTTACATGTGTCTTTCCGCAAGCCGGTGGTGAAGTAACTAAAATCAAGTGTTTCATTGTTGTTCCTCCTGGTTATTATCACTACTGAGAAAGTTTAGCATATATTTTCCTCTTCTGCAATATTAAAGTCATAAAATATGACAGCATACTGACATATTTGTCATTCAATGGCGACCGCCTCCGCCACTGTGACCGCCTCCGCCGCCACCACCGCTATGGCCGCCTCCGCCACCGCTGCTGGAGCTCTCAATATGACGGCTGGTCGTATGCTTGGAAATAAACTGGTCTTCTCTTGCTGCCAGGCTGCCTAAACCGCCTTTTACATAGGTAGACATATCTGTCGTTTTTGTTTCAAGCTTTTTCCCTAAATTCAATAAAACAAAAACAGCTACTACAACAAGTGGTAAAATAAACACCCATTTGTCTTTAATATGAACCTCTGCAACATTCGGACTTACCATATCTGCAGCCAGATGATTCAGCATGCGGCAATAACTCCGATACGGATTTGTATTGGAATATTCCCAGACATCATTTTCTAATTCCAGTAAGCGGTCACCGCTCAGATAAATCTGATATGCTTTTTCAAAAAAACTATCCCCTGATGCGCCATGGTAGGCCAAAAATGCAGACTCAGCATATCCATTCAGATCATACCAGTTATCTACATAAATCACACCTGCTCCGACAGAGTCACCTGCATTCGGTTTCGATATATGCCCGTCATAACCAAACTTAAAATATTCATAAAAATCTTCCGCAAAATTGATCGTCCGGTTATAGCTTGAATCATATGGATCACTTCCGACATCCTCATCGATCGTTACGATCACGATATCAAGTCCGAGCTGAACTTCCCGCTTTGCAATCTTCTGCTCCAGCTTCTGTTCCTGCTTATCTGTCAGTACATCTGCATAATCAAACACACGCTGCGTGGTTGTACACTTTGTATTGTTTCGTTCCGGCACCTGTGCCTCTCTGGTAGCAAGCATTGCCTTCTCATACGCGAACGGAATGATTACCAGTGCCAGCGCTATGATGCAGAGTACAATTATAAAAGTTCTAAATTTTTTCATCTTAGAATACCTCCACAAAATATTGTAATGCCAGCATCAACAGCATTCCGACTATCAACAGACTTCCACCGGAAAATACGATTCTTCCAATGCTTTTAGGCATTTTTCCATATACTTTCCCTGTCTGGCCATTAATATAATATTCCAGGTCTTTTCCATGATAACGATATACATACTTCCACACCGGCAGCATCGCAAATTCTCTGGCTCTTGCCCTATGTTGAATATCATTTCTGGATGGTATCAGAGACGTATATCCGGTCATAGTTAATTTCAGCTGTGCATCTGCATCTCTGTCAACCTTGGTTTTTGCCCTTCCTTCCAGTTCATCCGGCGTCTGATTATAGGTTTCCGCCTCAAATCCGGACATATACTTTGCTTCAAATTTCTGTAGTTGTTCATAGGAATACGGCTCCATCAGATCCATGATCCCATCCGGCATTTTAATGGATGCGTCCACCGGAACCCGGTTAAAATCAAGCTCCATCCTTCTGTATACATGATACTTGGAGGTCTCTGTATACTCTGTATCACCGCTTCTCCAGGTTCTGACCTTTGTTCCGATACCGTCCCATTCTGCGGTCACATCATAACTGTATAGCCAGAATGGAACATAATCGCCTTCCATTTTCTCCAATGTCCGCTGAGACAGAAAATCTCCCGGACAAAACAACCGGTCTTTAAACTCTTTTCGTAACAATTCTGTTGCCTGATCTTTGGTAAAACGAAACGGAAGTATCAGATCCGGTCCGTACGGATAGGTAATCTTCTCATCAATAATTGTATATGTACCACAATATTCACATTTTGTTGCCGAAGTAAAATCTGTAACCGTTAATTTACCCCCACAGGACGGACAGGCATAACAATCATCCTGTTTTACGATTTCCTCCGAATCTATTGCATTGCAGCTTAAGCATAGCATTTTCCCTTTCTCGGGATCATATACCATATTACCGCCGCAATTTACACATTTAAACTGCATAGTCTCCTCTCCCTTTCCGATTCTATTTCAATGTCCCGTTTTCCATCTGCTCCTGAACATTTGTATCCTTTGCATCATGTTTTGGATCTGAACATGCTGTAAGTCCTGCCAGCATCAAAACAGCCAGTCCGATCACCAGTATCCGTTTCATCTTAACATCCTCCCGAAAATTATAATAAAAAAATTATAACATAATTCACCAATACAAGCAATCTTACATACTATATCATTGTAATCTTATCATTGGAGGCAATGACATGAGCGATTTATCAGCAACTCAGTGCGGCGGATGCGGAGGCTGCAATTGCGGTTTCGGAGGAAATAACGGTTCCTGCTGGATCATCATTCTGCTGATCTTATGCTGTGGATGCGGTTGTGGCAACAATGACGGTTGTGGTTGTGGCAGCAACGGCGGCTTTGATTCCTGCTGGATCATCATTCTGCTGATCTTATGCTGCGGATGCGGTTGTGGCAACAACAGCGGTTGTGGCTGCGGTAACAACGGTGGCTGTGGTTGCGGCTGCTAATTTTCTTTTCTCATCTCCAAAGCGATCTCTTCTAAATAACAGGGAGCTGTCAACGGCAGTTCCCTGTTTCTCACATTTGGTATTCAAACCGGTTCTCCTGCATATATTCTTTATAAGATATGGCATATATTTCCCATTCGCAGCCATTGGAAAGGAATCCTATGAAACAATCATTGCAGCATCCGCTAGACAAAATTTATCCTAATAACAGCCTTTTCCTGCTGGAAGCCATGATTCCTTATCTGGATGCCTCGTTTCAGCTTCCCATTGCACTTCTGATCAAGATTCATGAGCTTCAGATGCTTGTTAAATTCTTTCATAATCCGGCTCAAATGGAATCCTGTGGTTTTAATCGCAGCCAGTGCGGAAATGAGGAACTCCTATCTATGCTATGCCAGACTATGGGAATGAATCTGCCGGAGCAGATGGCCGGTATGCAGGCCATGATGAATATGACTAATGCAGCGAACCTCTATCCGCAGACCGGTTCCGTTCCGCAAACCAATCCGGCTCCACACACAGGCTCTGATATCATTGCAGATACTGATCAGCCAGAGTCCACCGATTCCATGTCTCAAACCAGAGACGGCATGATAGATGCCATACGTCAAATCTTATCTGAACAGGAAGGAGAATCTTATGAATCCGAATCAATTACGTAACATCCCCCCTGCCAAGCTTCGTATTATTCTTGACTTAATGGAAGCCAGTCGCGGAAAAGGAACAGACTCTATTATGCCGCTGCTCATGCAGGCGAACCAGAAAATGCAGCAACAGGGGCTGCAGTTTACGCCAAACGAATCCCAGCTGATTCTTGATCTTTTAAAGGAGGATATGACACCGGACGAAATCCGGCGTCTGGAGATGATGCAGTCCATCATTTCTAATTTTCACTCCTGATATTTTATCGTTTCCTCCCATGCTTGCCTCTTTCATACCCGGAACTGCCGTTTATTTTCCGGTCTACTGCCACTTTTCAATTGCATGACTATGAACTGCAAGCCGATGAACGTAACGCTCCATCTCTTCTCTGGAACTGAATTCCGATACATGTTTCAAAATCTGTTCCTTTGATATATTATCATAGCCTTTCAGAATCTCATCCAACATCATCTCCGGACTCTGTTTCAGATTCGGAAAACCGGTAAAAGCTGCCATCAGTGCTGTATTCTGAAACAAAAAATCATTGTCAAACATAAAAATCACCTCACGGTTAGTATGAACCGTGAGGTGATTTTTATACTTTTATATTCTGTTGTAAAAATTACTTCTGAACAATATTTACGATCTTGCCCGGAACATAAATCTCTTTTACAATCGTACCGGTAAGCTTGTCAGCAATCGCCTGCTTTGCTTTCTCAAGAACTGCATCCTTTGCCTCATCTACACCGATCATAACGGTCGCACGAGTCTTTCCGTTAATCTGAACCGGAATCTCTACCTCGTCATCCTTCATGTCTTCTTCGTTATACTCCGGCCATTTCTGATGGAATACGGAATATTCTCCACCTAACTGCTCCCATAATTCCTCTCCGATATGCGGAGCGAATGGTGCGATCATAATAACAGCAGCCTTTAAGGTCTCCTTATCCACACCGGTCTTCTTGGTCAGATCTACGAACTTGTTATTATATTCCATAAATGCACTGACAACCGTATTCAGACTGAACTGCTCAAAACGGGTTGTTACATCCTTAATCATTCTGTGACGCAGCTTGATCAGTTCCTTTGTCTCTGGAACATCCTTATCCTTATTGGTCATTACCATCGTATAGAAACGATTGATGAATCTGTATACACCATCGATTCCGCTGTCATCCCAGATAGAATCCAGCTCCGGTGGTCCGATAAAGAGCTCATACAGACGTAAGGAATCACATCCGTAATCCCGTACCATATCATCCGGCGATACGATATTTCCCAGAGACTTACTCATCTTGGTAGCCTGACCGGTCTCACGGTCTCTACCGCATACCATACCCTGATTAAACAGCTTATGGAATGGTTCATCAAAGTCAATTACTCCGATATCATGTAAGAACTTGGTATAAAATCTTGCATATAACAGATGAAGTACGGCATGCTCAACACCACCGATATACATATCTACCGGAAGGTACTTATCAGCTTTTTCACGGCTTACTAATTCCTTATCATTCTTTGGATCCACATACCGCAGGAAATACCAAGAAGAGCCTGCCCACTGTGGCATGGTATTGGTCTCTCTCTTTGCCGGCTTTCCGCAGCAAGGACAGGTTGTATTTACCCAGTCTGTAATATCTGCCAGCGGAGACTCTCCGGTTCCGGTCGGCTGATAACGCTCTACATCCGGAAGCAGCAATGGAAGCTGATCCTCTGGTACCGGTACGGCTCCGCAATCCGGGCAATGAATGATCGGGATTGGTTCGCCCCAGTATCTCTGACGGGAGAATACCCAGTCACGCAGCTTATAATTGGTACGCTTCTTACCAAAGCCCATCTTTTCGATCATTTCCGGCGCTTCCTTCTTCAGTACGGAAGATTCCATACCGTTCCACTCACCGGAATTGATCATTGTACCGGATGCTTCAGTATAAGCCTCTGTCATATTTTCAATTTCTTTTCCATCCTTTGCAATTACCTGAATGATCGGAAGGTCAAACTTCTTTGCAAATGCAAAGTCTCTGTCATCATGTGCAGGTACACACATGATCGCACCGGTACCATAATCTGCCAGTACATAATCGGACAGCCAGATCGGCACCTTTGCTCCGTTTAACGGATTGATCGCATAACTGCCGGTAAATACACCGGTCTTCTCCTTATCCTGCATACGATCAACGTTAGACTTCATGGATGCATCATAAATATACTTTTCTACCGCTTCCTTCATATCCGGTGTAGCCAACTCTGCCGCAAGCTTATGCTCCGGAGCCAGTACCATAAAGGTTGCTCCGTATAAGGTGTCCGGTCTGGTTGTATATACCGTAATGGCCTCATCCCGACCGTCTATCTTAAAGTCTACTTCTGCACCATAAGACCGCCCGATCCAGTCAGACTGCATCTTCTTAACCTTCTCCGGCCAATCCAGCGTATCCAGGTCTTCCAGCAGCCGGTCAGCATATGCTGTGATCTTCAGCATCCACTGTCTTAAGTTCTTTTTTGTGACTTCGGAATGACAACGTTCACACTTACCATCTACAACTTCCTCATTTGCAAGACCGGTCTTGCAGGATGGACACCAGTTGATCGGCATCTGCTTCTCATATGCCAACCCTTTCTTGAACATCTGCACAAAAATCCACTGTGTCCATTTATAAAAGTCCGGATCTGTGGTATTTACCTCGCGGTCCCAGTCATAGATTGCCGCAATCTCATTAATCTGACGCTTAATGTTCTTGATATTCTCTGCTGTAGAAATGCTCGGATGAACTCCGTTTTTAATTGCATAATTCTCTGCCGGAAGACCAAATGCATCCCATCCCATCGGATGGATCAGATAATATCCCTGCATCATCTTGTATCGGCTCCATGCATCACTGATTACATAACCTCTCCAGTGTCCGACATGCAGACCATTGCCGGAAGGATATGGAAACATATCCAGGCAGTAATACTTTGGCTTTTTTCCATCGTCTACGTTGATTGGATTTTCTTCCCAGCCCTTTCTCCATTTGTTTTCAATTGCTCTGTGATTATAAGCAATAGCCATTATTCTATCCTCCTGCTTCCTGTATCTACCTATAAACTGCTTTTAGTAGTCATAATCTTCGTAATCATCATACATACCGTTGGCATAATCATTCAGAATATTACGATTATTCTGACGCTTTACCCGTTGCTGCGGTCTTGCACCTTCTTCCTTATTTCGCTTGGACTCTTTCTTCTTGATCGTCTTCTGCTCACGTTCCAGCCGTTTGATCGTTTCGAATTTATCCGGCTGTGGTTCTTTTACTTTTTCTGATGTCTTTGGTCTGGATGAACGATATACTTTTCTTCCGTCGTCATCATCCTTGTCCTTGGCATAATTATTATATCCTCCATAGGAACCCCGGGTATCCCGTGGCTTATATCCACTTTTTCCGTCATTACTTCTGAAATTCCGGTTGTTATTATCCCGTCTTCTGTATTCACCATGACTCTGTCCGGTACGGTTTTCATTATTGCCCCGATTGTTACGATAATCACCGTTGCCTCTGGACTCTCCGTTACCTCTGGACTCACCATTGCCTCTGAATTCACTGTTATTTCTTGAATCTCTCGGTCTGTATTCCCTGCTGCTGCGACCTTCTCCCGATCTGCGGGAATTATCCTGTGTTGCTCTTCTTTCGTGACCGTTATAAGAACCTTGCGTTGCCACCTTTCTTCTCCTCTCGTTCCTATGTAACTTTTAAAAACAGTTTTCCCTCTGTTTCCACTCTTTTCATTTTAGACAAAAACCGTATAAAGTCAAGCAAAATATCGTCTTTATTGTTGCCATTTCTATGGTTTTTTAGTATATTTAATTCACAGATAACAAATCAGAAAGGGATTATATTATGAATGACAAATCTGTAAATAATAAAACAAATGTCTCTGACGGCAGTCTGTATCTTGATCAGGAGGCCGAAGATACCATCACTATTTATCTGGATGACTGTGAAGTGGAATGTGGAATCATCGCAAGTTTTCCGCTTGATGATAAGGATTATGTTGCCCTGCTTCCATTGGAAGAGGTAGAAGGCTTATCTGAGGATGAGATTCTTCTATATGCATATACAAAAGATGGCGATGAACTGAATCTGATCGAAATTACAGATGAAGATGAGTTCGACCGTGTTGCGGACACCTTCGATGAAATGCTCGATGATGCCGCTTTTAATGATCTTTAAACCTAATGCTTTTTAAACAGGATACGGATTGTGGTACCTGCACCACTTTCACTTTCTAATGTCATTTCTGCCCGGTGCTGGCTGACAATGTGCTTTACGATTGCCAGCCCAAGGCCGGTTCCTCCGGTTGATTTTGACCGGCTTTTATCTACCCGGTAAAATCGTTCAAAAATCCGATTCTGATGTTCTTTCGGAATCCCGATTCCGTTATCTTTTACCACAAGCTCCACATTCCCGGTCTCATCTATCTCATGTACCCGGACCAGAACCTTTCCTCCACGGTTATTATATCGGATCGCATTATCACACAGATTGTAGATCAGTTCCTCCATCATCTGTTTATTTGCTTGTATCACACACGGCTCACTATCCAGTTCAACTGTCACCTCCTGCTTTTGTGCATTTAACTCCAGCATATGGATGCAGTTTTTTGCTACGGACTCTAAATCTACCGTTTCATACGCTACGGATGCATGATTCTCTTCCGAAACATCCAGTTCCGACAATCGAAGGATATCATTGATCAATGTAAGCAGTCGCTTGGCATTTTTATGAATCTCTCCGGCAAACCGCTTGGCATCCTCCTCCGTTGCCATTCCATTTTCAATCAGCTCTGAATAGCCCGAAATGGAAGTCAGAGGTGTCTTCAGCTCATGGGATACATTTGCTGTAAAATCCTGCCGCATTCTCGCAGCCTTAATAATATCCTCATGCTGTTTCTGTATCGTTGTTACAAATGGTGTTAATTCTTTATATTCGGATGATTTCTGCGGTGCATCCAGATGCCGGGCCAATTCTTCGATTGGTTTTATAATACTTCTTGTCAACAAATTAGATAATAAAATACTGATTCCGATCAAGATGACTATCAGGATAGAAATCGGCAGAATTGTTTCCTGCAATAGATTCCAGACACTCCTTGATTCTTTGGCCACACGCAGAATCTCACCGTTCTGCATCCTAAGTGCATAGTAAAAGATACTCTGATTCAACGTATCCGAACGCCGGATACACTTCCCTTCACCATTTAGAAGCGCCGCCTTTACCTCCGGTCTATCATCATGATTTTCCAGTTCTCCGCTATCTACCTGACTATCATATAAAACTGTTCCATCCTCTCCAATTACGGTAATCCGGATTTCATCTTTCCGGGCATTTTCTGTCGCTTCCGAGCCATACACTTCCTGCTCGATGCTTCCCTGCAGAACATGAGCATAGCTTTTCAGGCTGTCCATGACCTCCGCCCGCACAGCTCTATAGTATACAAATGTAGTTGCTGACAGTGTCAGCAATATAGCACAGATCGTCAGAAGAATATATTGTGCATTGATTTTCCGTTTCATCCATCTCTACTCCATAATATAACCTACATTACGAATGGTCTTTATTCTGGAACCGGCATCCTTCAGTTTTTGTCGAAGCGTCTTTATGTGCATATCCAGTGTTCTGGACTCTCCTTCAAAATCAATCCCCCAGACTCTTTCCATGATCACGTCCCTGGTCATAACGATTCCGGCATTCATCATCAACAGTTTCAGAAGCTCATACTCCTTAAATGTCAGTTCACAGACTTCATCGCCTACCGTAACCATATGCTTCTTACAATCAATTGAAACTTCTCCCAATGTTAAATTCTGTTCTTCCACAGACTCACCGGTTCTGCGCAATACGGCTTTTACTCTTGAGATCAGCTCCATAACACCAAACGGTTTTGTAATATAATCATCCGCTCCTAAATCCAGGCCTTTTACCTTATCCAGTTCTGTTGTCTTGGCTGTCACCATAATTACCGGAACCCGTTTCGTCTCTGACATGCTGCGGAGTTTCTTGATAATTGCCAGACCGTCTTCATCCGGAAGCATTATATCTAAAAGGATCAGTTGCGGAAGTTTATCTGCGATCCGCTTGTAAAATTCCTTAGCGTTCCCAAATTCCTCTACATGATATCCACTGTTCTGCAAAGCAAAACGCTCTATCTCCCGAATATTCTGATCATCTTCCACAACATAAATCAATGCCATTTTACTGCCTCCAAACTTCAACTTCTATGGCAACATATATTTTTCTGTATATTTTACCAATGCTTCATGATACTGTGAATCTTCTCCCTTTTCCAGATTCTCTACATACTCATGAGACGCATATGCATCATCCGGAATCTGGATCAGACTGATTGCAATATTTGAGCAATGGTCTGCGATCCGCTCGTAATTCGTAGTAATATCTGATAATGAAAATCCTAGTTCAATCGTACACTTTCCTTTTCTTAACCGCCGTATATGTCGTTTCTTGATCTCATCATTCAGACCGTCCACAACCTCTTCCATCGGTTCTACTTCTTTGGCCAGCTTTACATCCTCGGTTTCAAATACCTGTACGGATGTTGATACAATTTCCTGGATCAGAGCTGAAAAAATTATAATTTCTTCTTCTGCCTTTTTGGAGAATTTCAACTCTTTTTCATACATCTCTTTTGCTGACTGCGCAATATTAACTGCATGATCGGAAATCCGTTCAAAATCACCAATACAGTGCAGGAGCATGGAGATTGTCAGACTATCCTTCTCTGTCAGGCTCCGGCTGCTTAACTTTACCAGATAATTTCCAAGCTCATCCTCATACCGATCAACCAGACTCTCCATTCTGCATACCTCCTGCAGTTTATCTTCATCATATTTTTTCAGAAGATCCATGGCCTGGAATAAAGCTTTTTTACAGATCTCTGCCATTTTCACTGCGACATTCTTACACTGTGCGGTTGCGATCGGCGGTGTATCCAGGAATCTTGCATCCAGTACCTGGAAGTCGGTTTCTGCCGCATTCAGCTTTGCTTCCTCTGCGCTATCCCGGATCGTCAGACAGCTTAACTTCACAAGTCCGTCTGAGAACGGAAGCAGGATACAGGTTGCAAATATATTATAAATACTATGGATCACTGCAATACCAAGTGCATTTGCCGGTTCATCCAAGAAAGCAAACTTCATAAATGCATTTGCCGTATAGAACAATACAAGAAATACAGTACTTCCTATAATGTTAAAATACAGATGGATCAGGGCAGCTCTTCTTGCATTCTTTGTCGTACCGATAGATGATATCATCGCTGTAATACAGGTTCCGATATTCTGACCCATAATGATCGGCAACGCCATACGATAATCAATCACACCCGTTACACTTAATGCCTGAAGAATACCTACCGATGCAGAGGAACTCTGAATAATCGCAGTCAGTGCTGTACCTGCCAGTACACCCAGGACCGGATTCGTAAAAGTGGTCAGGATTGCCGTAAATTCCGGAACATCCGCTAACGGCTCTACAGCCTCGCTCATGGTAGACATACCAAACATCAGAACTGCAAATCCAAGCAGGATACTACCGATATCATGATTCTTTTCCTTTTTGGAAAACATCAGTAAAATAACACCAAACAATGCCAGGATCGGAGTAAAAGACTCCGGCTTAAACAACTGGACGATCAGACTATCTCCTTCTAAGCCAACCAGACTTAACAGCCATGCCGTAATCGTGGTTCCTACATTGGCACCCATGATAACACCGACCGCCTGTGACAGCTTCATGATCCCGGAATTAACAAACCCGACTACCATTACAGTTGTAGCTGACGATGACTGGATGATCGCAGTCACACCCGCACCCAGAACAACCGCCAGCAATTTATTTGAGGTCAGTTTTTCCAGAATCTTCTCCAGCCTGCCGCCGGATGCTTTGGTCAGACTCTCACCCATTACATGCATTCCAAACAGAAATAATGCAAGTCCGCCAATCATTGATAATACATTAAAAATGCTCATTCCAATATGACTCCTCTAATATGATTTTCGGACTTACGGTTATTATGGTAACCTTAACCTGTAAATTAAAATTCACCTTTGCGTAAAGTCCATGTAAATTATGACATAGAATACTACTATTTTTCAAGCCTATAACCATAAAAAGTTATTATCTGTCGAAATAAAGTCCACATTGTTTATAAAGATCACCCGCTCAATTCCATTCTCACGAATGTATTCGCTCACACTTTCATGATAATACCTGAGATCCAGCATATGGATTTCCCGGTATTGATCTGCCAGAAACGGTACCAGACTGTTTGCATAAGAATCTTTAATGATCAATACTTTTTCGGTATTCACACCATTACTTTTTATACGAGCAACCGGATAATTTCCTCCAAAAAATACTGCATATTTATCCTTCCGCTCTGCATAGGACATATCATACATCGTATCGGAGCTGCGTGCTTCCTCTTCGTATTCTACGGTATAGGAGCCTGACGGATTGGTGAGCAGATTCACCTGATCTGCCTCCTGATCAAACACCGGTGCCTTGGAATACAGAGATCCGTAAAACGGCTCCAGCACGGTCTGATTGTATTGTTCATACGGAACCGGTTCCAGTGACAGGCTGTCACATAATTCTTCATATGCATAATAGGCACCCAGTGTCGTCCAGTGATGATCGGTCTTATAGTATATAGATTCCGTCTTATGCTGCTTTAGGATTTCCGTCGGATCTACAACTTCCGCGCTTCCGGAAAGCACCTCCTCTGCCTGTCCGATCACCGTCTCCTGCGAATAGGTCTCTGCCAGTGCCGGCAGCTTTTCCGGATAGATCTCGCTGGCATTCGGTGCCAGAAGCATCGTCATCGGAACATCCGGATTCTCCTCCGCAAATGCCCGGATGTATTCCAGATTTTTCTGCAGCTGATCCCCCGGCTTCTGATAATCCTGAATCAGATAGCCATCCTTACCGATAAATACCTGATTGATTTCCGAGATCCCAACTGCCCGGTTCAGTGCCACATTCGACTTCACGAACCAGTCCTTACCCAGAATCTGATCTGCCGTATAGCTGTCAAAATCCGTGGTAAACTCCCCTTTCAGATAGCTTTTCCATGTGAAATCAGGCCGTATGCTCAGATAGTGGTTCTCCATTTCTGAGAATTCCCGTTGCGGATTAAAAATATACCCCAGTCCAAATACAAGAAGAAATCCCGAAAATACAATTATGACCAATTTATTTCTCATACCCGCTCCTCCTAGAATCTGAAATATAAAAACGGATTAAACGCATCACTAGCCAGACTGCCGGTCGCCATCAGCATCACAAGCAGGATGCCCAACAGCTCTGCCACGGATACTACCACGGTTCTCGCCTTCTCCGGTATCCTGCCGGCACATTTCTTCACCAGCTGTTTCGGATACGGAGTCGCTGCAATTCCCATGATCAGAAATACCACCAAATACGACAGCCAGTAATAGCCGGTGCCGGAGTTCCAGACCGGTATTCCGCCAAATCCAAACATTCTTTTTATCACAATACCAAGTTTCGACAGATCATCATATGAGAAGATCACCCAGCTCAGATTAATGAAGAACAGTGCATATAAATGCTGCACTGCTGCCGGCAGCTTCTCCAGTATCTTTCCGAATCCCGCTTTCTCGATCATCAGCAGAACAAAGAAATACAGCCCCCAGAGAATAAAATTCCATGCAGCACCATGCCAGAAGCCGGTCAGAAACCAGACCAGAAACAAATTCAGATAGGTTCTTACCTTTCCCTTGCGGTTTCCTCCGAGCGGAATATAAATATAATCCCGGAACCAGGTACTTAATGACATATGCCAGCGTCGCCAAAAATCCGTAATACTTTTCGAAATATACGGATAGTTGAAGTTCTCCAGGAAATGGAACCCGAACATTTTTCCAAGTCCGATCGCCATATCCGAATATCCGCTGAAATCAAAATATATCTGAAACGTAAAAGCGATTGCAGATAACCAGTAAAGTCCGACCGTCACCTGAGCATCCGGCATATTACCGACCAGATCAAACACGCTGCCGGCAGTATTGGCCAGCAGTACTTTTTTACCAAATCCAATTACAAATCTGCGCACACCATCGGCAAATTCCGGAACCGATTCCTTTCTGTCTTCCAGCTCCTCCGCCACCGTCTGATACCGCACGATCGGTCCTGCGATCAGCTGCGGAAACAGACAGACATAAGTTGCCAGATGTAGAGGATTCCGTTGTGCCTTCACTTCTTTTCTGTATACATCGATCGTATAGGATAATGTCTGGAATGTATAGAAAGAAATTCCGAGTGGCAGAGCAATTTCTAATAACGGAAGCTTTGTCCCACTGACTGCACCAATCGTATGATTATAATTATCCAGGAAAAAATTACTGTATTTGAAAAATGCAAGCATTCCGATACTAAATACAATACTGCCGGTTACCGCTGCCTTTGCCCCTTTAATTTTTCCCGTTTTCTGACAATTCTCACATACAATTGCCAGAACATAGTTTACAAGAATGGTTGCAAGCATGACCAGAATGTATTTCGGCTCTCCCCACGCATAAAAAATCAGGCTCGCTATAAGCAATACCAGATTCTTAAGCTTTCTCGGTGTTATAAAATAAACTGCCAGCACGATTGGCAGAAAAACAAACAAAAATGTAGTGCTGGAAAATAACATAATTCAATCCTCCTGTATATTAACAAGATAATAATCCCTGTTCCAATACAAATTCAAGACTTAATATCCTAGTTTCTCCTGATTTCTGAAAATAGATTCCTATTTTCTTCCGGTCAAGATATGTAATCGTCCCTTCTCCGAAACTACGATGACGGACCGTCTCACCCACTGCCAGCTTTGAACGGTCAAACCGGATCTCATTTACAAATCTTGACGGGCTGAGCGGTTTATTATACCGCTCCTTTAATACATAAATATGCAGATATGTCTTTGCACGGGTAACCGCTACATAAAACATCCGGCGTTCTTCTTCTATTTCATCCGGTTTTACTGCTTTTTTATATGGTGTAATTCCCTCATTCGCCTGTAGGATAAATACGACCTGATATTCCAATCCTTTGGCACTGTGCATGGTTGAAAGCGTCACCGCATCCTGATCTTTTCTAAAATCCACCTGTTGTTTTCTCTGTTCTTCTAATTCTTTTCCATATTCTTCAATATGAAGAAACCAGCTTTCATAATCCCGATATGGTTCTGCCATAGACTGGATCTCATCCAGAATATCCATCAGCTCTTCCGTTTTCATTTTCCGGATCTTTGCATACTCTTCCAGATATTGATCATACCCGATTCCTTTCCGTATATAATTAATAGCCGCAAACGGAGCCATCTTCCGTAGCCGGTTCAAATCCGAATTCAGCTTTTGAATTGCTTCTACTGCCCATGCTTTATCCTGCACCTGCTCCAATATGCGATCCAGATCTACCGGTCCTTCCGGCAGCCATTCTCTGCGAAGATAGCGCTTCGGCCGGTTCCAGATCTGAAGATAATCCGCACGCTCTTTACTTCCGATAGCAATCCGGATATATGCCAGAATCTGTTTTGCAATCCAATGTTCATAACAATTCGGCAGATGATCCCGCATCCGAAACGGCAGGTTATATTCCATCAATGCATTCACTGTCCTACGCGGATCCATATTGGTCCGAAATATTACCGCCATCTCCCGATAAGGGATTCCCCGATCATGATATATCTGGATCTGCTTCCGGATATCCTGTGCTTCTTCTGCCGGTGATTTCAATTCATGAATGCAGATTGGTGCAACATACGGTTGCTCCGACCTGATTTCTTTATCATATCGCTTCGTGTTATTTGCGATCATCCGCAGACTGCCCTCTACGATCTCGCGGCTGGAACGATAATTTACATTTAACAGGATAACTTCTGCTTCCGGATAATCTTTTGTAAAGCCTAACATAATTTCCGGTCTGGCTCCCCGGAACCGATAAATAGACTGATCATCATCCCCTACCACAAACAGATTCTTTCTGTCGCCGGAAAGCATCCGTACGATCTCATACTGGATGTGGTTAATATCCTGAAACTCATCGATCAGGATATATTGAAACTTCTCCTGCCACTGTCTGCAGATATCCGGCCGCTCCTTCAGGAGCTCATACGTATATACCAGCATATCATCAAAATCCAGCTTTCCTTCACTCTGAATCCGTTCCTGATAACTCTGATAAAGCTGTCGGAATTCCGCCTCTCCGCAAGTTGTACTGTAATAATGTTCTATCGGCATATATTCACTTTTAACTAATGTGATTTCGCCAATCAGATTCTGAATAAACTCTTCCTCATCTTCATACTCCAGCTCCATCTTCTGAACCAGTTCCGTGAGGATTTTTCGTTTTTCTTCTTCTGACACGATCTGATTACCTGTATAACCATAGGCACGGCGAAGTATCCAGAAAAAAATAGAATGAAACGTACCAAAAGTGCAGGGAACATTCGCTCCCTGCATCTTTGTTCGGAACCGCTCCTGCATCTCCATGGCAGCAGCCTTCGTAAAGGTTACCACCAGAATATTTGCAGGATGAATTCCGGCTTCTTCAATTAAATACCGGGTTCTGTCTGTTATAACAGCAGTTTTACCGCTTCCCGGTCCTGCAAGAACCAGACATGGGCCATCAATATGCCGGATTGCCTGTTCCTGTGCTTCATTAAATTTCATATTACTCCTGATTTGCCTGTTCCAGCTTCCGGATACCTGTCTCCATCCGCTTCAATGACTCTTCTTTTCCAATAATCTCCATAATCTCAAATGCTCCACCCGGTGTGGACTGTTTTCCGGATACAGCTGTACGGACCGGCCATAAACCGGTGCCGTTTTTGATACCTTTTTCACTGATATATGCCATCAGTCTGTCATGAAGAGCATCCAACGTCCAGTCATCAAAATCCTTCAGAATCTCATACTCTTCCTTCAGAATCTCAAGAGAATTCTGAAGATTCGTCTTCATCTTCTTATGACAATACATCTGCACATCATAATCCGGAAGCTCTTCGAAGAAGTCTACCAGTTCCTTTACATCCGGCAGAATCTCCATACGGGTCTGTACCAACGGACAGATTTTGTCCAAATCCAGATCTTTCGTGATCACTTCACGAATATATGGCGTCACCAACTCTTTAAACCGGTCAGCATCCATGGCTTTCAGATACTCACCATTCATCCACTTTAACTTATTAATATCAAATACGGACGGAGATTTATTGATTCTGTGGTAATCAAACTCTTTCACCAGCTCCTCCAGTGAGAAGATTTCCTGATTACTGTCCGGACTCCATCCTAATAATGCCACATAATTAACTACTGCTTCTGCCACAAATCCCTGCTCAATCAGGTCTTCAAACGAAGAATGTCCGCTCCGCTTGCTCAGCTTCTGGTGATTCTCATCCGTGATCAACGGGCAATGGATATATTTCGGCTCTTCCCAGCCAAATGCCTGATATAACAGGGTATATTTCGGTGAAGAAGAAATGTATTCATTTCCACGTACAACATGTGTGATTCCCATCAGATGATCATCTACAACATTTGCAAAATTATAGGTTGGGAATCCATCTGACTTGATTAGGATCATATCATCCAGCTCATCATTCGAAACCGTAACATCTCCGTAAAGCTCATCATGGAAGGTAGTGGTTCCTTCCGTCGGACTGTTCTGTCTGATAACATACGGAACACCGGCTGCCAGCTTCGCCTCTACTTCTTCTTTGCTCAGATGCAGACAGTGTTTATCATAAACAACGATTTCCTTCGTCTCACCACTCTCGGTTGTGATCGTCTGTCTCAGAGACTCCAGACGCTCCTTATCACAGAAACAATAATATGCCTTTCCCTCTTCAATCAACTGCTTCGCATATTTAAGATAGATACCTTGTGCCTGACGCTCACTCTGGACATACGGACCAACTCCGCCGTCCTTATCCGGTCCTTCATCATGCTTTAATCCGGTCTTGTCCAATGTCCGGTATATGATATCCAGTGCTTCCTCTACAAATCGTTCCTGATCGGTATCTTCGATCCGGAGGATAAAATCTCCGCCTTCATGCTTTGCGATCAGATATGCATACAAGGCAGTTCTTAAATTTCCGACATGCATCCGTCCGGTCGGACTCGGTGCAAATCTGGTTCTGACTTTACTCATTCCGGTCACTCCTTATTTGTTTGCTCCACAGCAATATTTAAACTTCTTACCAGAACCGCATGGGCAAGGATCATTTCTTCCAACCTTCGGCGGCTTAACAACGGTCTTGGAGCTCTTCTCTTTCTTATACAGGGCCTTTCTCTGCTCCGGAGTCAGAAGTGCATCCCACTCCTCCAGTGTATACAGCCATTCTGCATTACATCCAACCATATTCATATATAACTTCGGAAGATCAATATCAAGAGAAACCTTGGTATCTGCTTCCATCTCTTCGATATTATTCGGAGTCTTTAAGCTCTCATCAATGCCATCCAGAAAACCTACCATCAACTGCAGGGTTGTCTCATACTTATCTGCCAGCTTCTGTACGGTACCTTCTACTACTTCATCCGGATTCTTTAACAGCTGCTGATAGATACCCTTCTCAACGGTAAAGTAATTCAGCCAGAACTCTTTTCCTTCCGGTGTTCTGTCATCCAGACCATATGCGTAATCACGCCACTCTTTTAATAAACTCATATCCTAGTCCTCTTCTTTCTCTTTTTCTTGTATATCATGTCATACATTTTTGTCTTTTCTATGTCATTGCAATCCGCATTGCCCGACTTTCACAGTATAGCAAACCTCCTATGAGATTTCAACTGTTTCCTGCTCCCAGTCCCATTTCATCGCCTGCTTCCATTCGTCCTGTCTGTCCGCATACTGCTGCTCCAGCCATTCAATAGCCTTCTGTCTTCCATCTTCGCTTAGATCAAAGCGTTCCCGCTGTTTTTTCTCATCCGGCGTTGCCTCATAGGAATATGGTTCCTTCCATATGGTAACCATTAGATATGGGATCTCCGTTTCTGTCTCTGCGCCATCCTTCACGGTAACCGTTTTCTCCGTCTGCTTTTCAAACATAAACCGCATTCCCTGAAAACTGCCACTCCATTTCTGCTTCTTAAAATACTCTAACGGCATATATTCTGTCCGATCTAACATTCTGCTTCCTCCATAAATACCCGAAGTGCTTTATATTCTTCCTGCATTCTCTGATATCCATGCTGATAGAATTCTTCCCTCTTGCTTTCTCTGGTCTCAAACTTACTGATGCATGGCATCTTCGGCCGAATCACCATGATCTTTCCCTCCGCTGTCAGCCGCTCCATCTCTGTCTTCTGCGTCTGATATACATCAGCCCGGTTTAACAATGCATCTGCGAATTTTGGATATCGCTTTCCATAGGCCGCCTTGATCAGAAACTTATACTTATTATAATCTGTCGGGGTCTCATTTCCGGTCTTCGTCATAATGATCACAACCTTATCGCACCCCTTTTCAAATGCCCGTTTATATGGAATGGAGTCCACCAGACTGCCATCCATATAATCATGCCCGTCCATCTCCACCGGAATGGAAAGCAACGGTACGGAGCAGGATGCCTTGACTGCCGTCAGCGTATGCCTGTCATCACCGGAGCCGTCTATATACTCCGCCTGTGCCGTATCGCAGTTTACAACCACGACCTCATGTTCCACCTTTGTCTCATGGTGTGCCTTAAAATCATATGGGAACGTCTTATAAGAGAATTCAAACACCATCTTTTCCAGATTTAAAAAGCTTCCGGTCTTGATCAGCTGTGCAGGACCATAATAAGAATCCTTCTTCCCCGGACTTATGATCTGCTTGGTCCGTCCTCTCTGTCCGGACAGAAAATTCATCATATTTCCCGCTCCGGCTGATACGCCTGCAATATAATCAAATGTTACATGTTCATCCATCAGGAAATCCAGAGCACCCGCTGTAAACAGTCCCCGCAATGCTCCGCCTTCCAGAACTAATCCTATCTTCATCCTGTTATCATTCCATTCTATTCTACATATCTTTGTATATTTTATACTGCTTTATCATGTCCGCCATAAATGCAGACGCCTCATTTAATCATATTCAACTGCACTGAAAATGCAAGGTTTTTTCTGAAATTTAATCCTTATTTTAGGATTCCCACTGATAGCAAGCTACAAAACCGCATATCCTGCAGCCACAATCCGGATTCCGTATTGCACAAGCGTCATAACCACCAGACTGTTACTGATAAAGATCACAGCTCCTGCAACGACATGAAATCTCCGGACCGACTTGGGCTCCTTTAGGATCTCCGTCCGTACGATCGGATACGAGGCCGGTGCTGTCAGAATCGACAGGATCGTCACCTTAAATCCAACTACACCCTTCATAATAACAAAGCAATCTACAAACAATAATAGCAATGGGATTCCTACTACGATTGCAAATATAACCGAAGCGATCACCGTATTCTTCATACAATGCAGCAGCTCCTCCTCCTGATATGCCATACTGTCCGGATAAAACATTCCTCCGGGATTGATCAGCAACAGTGCCGGATAAATCAGGCATCCCAGAATATTTGTAGCTTCAAATAAATAAACCAATATCGGATTTCTTTTCATATGTACTCCCCCTGACCGGTTACATTCCTTTGTTTATTCAGTAGTGTAGCATATCTTGTTCTGTATGACCAGTCAAAAATCCGGTCATTGAATATCGATTTCCTTCCACAGAATCCTCCTCTTCCGAATACTATGCAGACATGGAAAAAGGCTCCGGCGGGGAAACCGGAGCCTCATGGATAAAGGGGAGGATCGTAGTCCTTTTCTTCCGAAAAGCACTTACGTTGTAACCGAATCGGTATTACCGCTTCGATTAATTATAGTATAAACACTTTTCCTCTCCCTATACATCCTGACTTAATATTTTAATTTAATTGGCAGACTTCTTGACCGGTACACCTTCCAGATTCATAACCTTGCGGATCGGAATGGATAAGCCGTATGCAACCGCAATCGATGCAACATCCTTCACGATATACGGAACAACCGCAAGCATAAATGCCTCCATAAATGTCCGGGAAGTGATCTTCGCAAACTGAACAGTTCCGCACAGATAGCAGATACACAGTCCTACGATTCCAAAAAGGATCGCCAGCCACTTCTTCTCTACGAGATCGATCATTCCACAGGCAAAACCCAGGAACAAAAAGCCCCAGATATAACCACCGGTTGGACCAGCAATGGCTGCAAATCCTGCATTAAATCCGGTAAATACCGGAACTCCAACGATTCCAAGCAGAATATATACAAATATAGACAGGGTGCCACGGAATTTACCCAAACAGAAGCCTGCAAGTGCTACTGCAAAGGTCTGCAGTGTAAATGCGATCTGCCATGGTGTCGGGATGGAAATCTGTGCAAGTACAGCGGTCACTGCTGCAAATACACCTATAAATACAATACTTTTTACCGAAAATAACGGTTTCTTTTCTTCATTCATCTTTTGATGCTCCTTTATGATCTGTCATAGATTTTCTGTGTCATTCATTCTGCTTATCCGTGCATTCGGCTTCTGTTTTCACCGGGCGGACACTCACTTCTCCGGAAGAAAGCACCTTGCGGCTGCCATCCTCACATTTCAGGATCAAATGTCCATCTTCGTCAATGTCAACAGCCACTCCGTATACAGGTGGATCTGTCAGTGTTTTAATCTTCTGCCCTAAAAGAAAAGAACGTTTCTTATATTCCGGCATAAAACTCTTCTCTGTCAGATGCTCATAATACTGCCAGAAATGGTTGATCATACCTGCCGCGATCCGGCTTCTGGCATCGATATCCGACTTTGCCAAACCGAAATCCTTCTTATTCTTAAAAATAGGACCTGCGATTTCCCGTATTGCTTCCGGAAATCCACCTTCCGGTTCCCGAACATTAAATCCGATTCCGGTCACAGCATATTCGAGCATACCGTTTTCCACATTCACAGATGCTTCTGTCAAAATACCACATACCTTTTTTCCATGACAGAACACATCATTAACCCATTTGATCTCCGCACGGTTACCGGATGCTTCTTCAATTGCTTCTGCTGCCGCTACCGCTGCCGCCGTTGTCATAAACAGTGATTCCTGCGCCGAGAACTTCGGCCGCATCAGGAAGCTGATATAAACACCACTGACCGGCGGCGAATAAAAGCTCCGCCCCATTCTTCCACGTCCGGCTGTCTGGGACTCCGCAACCACCACAATTCCTTCCGGTTTGCCCTGCGCCGCATATTCTTTTGCTCTGATATTCGTAGAATCAATCGTCTTATATACTTCCAGCTGCAGATGCTTCATCTCCGGCAGCAGATATTTGGAAATACTCTGCACTGATAAAATATCAGTGGCCGGATTCAGACAATATCCTTTATTTGTCACGGCTGTGATTGAATATCCTTCTTCCTGAAGACTCTTAACCGCTTTCCAGACAGCATTCCGGCTGACATTTAATCTTACTGCCAGCTCTGCGCCGGAAATATGTTCACCCTTTTGCTGTTCCAGAACTTCTAACACACTATCTTTTACATTCATTTGTTTGGCCTCACAATTTTTGTACGTTGTTATCCTAACAGGTTTCTTTTTAATTGTCAACCCATTTTATATTTTCAGGTGACAATCACTTTCCGTACCTGTGAAGCACCCATGCAAAGCACAGGCAAAGAACGGACAGCACTCCAAGATATTTTATATGAATCCCCTGAATCTCCAGTTCCTTCTGTTCCAGCTCCACTGCTTCAGAATTTATAACTGTACCACCCACACTCTGCAGCTTCAGTAACTGGCTGTTATCAATCGTCCGTTTCCCGAAACACACCCGGATTCCGGTCTGTCCCTTTTCCAGTGCAAGGGAATCTCCGACTGTCACAGCAAGCGGTCTGTCCGTACCGAAATCCGTATCCGCTGCCTCCGCCAGGATCGTGACCTTCTCCCCCGATTCCTCCTGCCAGGTCAGCTCCATCTGTGAATCGGTACTGTCTATCACCTGTGCATTCTGCAGTAACTGCTGCCAGGCGGCCGAATTCAGATAATAGATTGCCATTGCCGTATGATTGGTCGGAATTCCGTATACCGTTTCCAGATATTCCTCGGATAACTGCAGATAGGACAGATCCATGGTTCCCCAGGTGTCTCCCACTGTAATGGTTCCTTCTACCTGTCTGCTGACCGCTTCAACGGAAGGCAGTTTCCGGATACGGATTATCCTGTCGTTTTGCTGACTGACAGAACCCTCCGAAGATAAAACATATTCCATCCCTGTCTGAAGCCTCTGATAAAGCGCCACGCCATGTACCATTGCCAGAATCATTCCGGTCAGACCAAGCAGGACCGCAGCCAGCTCCAATTTTACTCGATCATTTTGTTTCCGATTCCGCAGGAAGGTCTTCCACCATTTCATCTGCATCCGTTCCCTCCTGTTCTCTTTTCCCTCTGCTTCTCTGTATCAGAAGTATCACAACTACCACTACGATCACGCCTGTCAGCACAGCCATAATGATCCACCACTGCCCGGTCTGATCCGGCTCCTGCGTTTCCTGATCCGTAAACGGGGACTCGATCGTGACTGTAAACTCTGCCGTTTCCGTATATTCCTTTCCGGCCGCATCCTCATAATAATATGTCACGGTTCCTGTCGTAGCACCATATAACGATGTTCCCTCTGTCAGACCGCCGATCACGACTCTGCCACTCACGGACTTTACACTTCCTGCCTCCATATCTCCGATAAATAATGTACCGTCCGGATTCAGCCCATCTCCCGTGATCTCAGCACGCACATTATAAATCATTGTCCTTCCGAGATTCATTGCCTGAAAGCTTGCCTCTGTAACATCCCCCACCTGAACATGGTCTGCGATTACGATCGGATCAAACTGCACCTTCATCGGCTGCCCGACCATCACCATAGCATTCCCGCTTCCGGAATAAGAGGTTCCCCGGATATCCGCATAATCCATGGATACCAGCAGCTCATACTGTCCCTCTGGAACAGATGCCGGAATCTGATAATCAAACGCCACCTCTGCGATACCACCCGCAGGAATCGTTCCCACATAAACACTGTCTGAAGCACTCTTTAAGATAAATGCATCCTCCTTTGATGCAACCGTCACCACCATATTCTGGACACTCTCGGATGTACTGGTATTCTTCAGTGTGATCGTTGCCTTCATCTCATCCCCTGCCATCAGGTTTTCTCCGGAGACCTTACAGGACTCCACCAGCACCTTCGGTGCAAATACCACCGGTTCTTCTGTCGTAGCCTCTGTCGTCGGTTCCGCATTCGGATCTTTACCGTCTGTGATCGTAACCATAACTGAAAATTCCGCTGATACATCATTTCCATTCTGATCGACGGCCTGTATCCTGACACCGACCGGATAGCTTCCATTGTAACGATCGCTCTTTAATTCCAGTGCAAATGAGATCAGATATCCTTCCACCGTTCCGGCTCCGTCATTGACCGGATTCGCATGCTTTCCAATGCTTCGCTCATAGTTTTTTCCGACAAACGGGGCAGATGCGGAATCTCCCAGATTCAGGGATACCCGGAGCCGGTTGTCCTTTAATTCCTGTTCACAAAGAAGCGGAACGACAAGCCATGCCTGTCCGTTTTCCACTCTCGGTACATATCCGTCGGAATAGGAGCTGTTCATACCCTCGTACCGGTTCTGATTATCAATCGTAAGCTTTACCGTCGATTCCGATTTCTCATCCGTTGCCGAGGTCGGTTCTGTCTTCTCACCGGTCATAGCTGCCGGTTCTGCATTCTTTATATCGGCTGCGTATACCGTAGTCGGAAAAAACAGCAATGCCATACATAGCAGTAATGCCCCTGTCCGCTTCCATACCTTCCTTCTGTCCATCATCCTAATTCCTCCATCTTCCATATATCCTCCATATCATGTACCCGGTCACACAGCTCCCTGATATCCTGTGCATTGTGACTGGCAAGCAGCATGCTCTTTCCCTGTTGCTTCAATTCCTTTAACAGCTCCCGCATCTGTGTCGCCCCGTTCCGATCCAGACCGTTAAACGGCTCATCCAGGATCAGAACCTGCGGATTCTCCATGATTGCCTGTGCGATTCCGAGTCTTTGCCGCATACCGAGCGAATACTTGGCCACCGGCTTCCGATTCTTCGGATCCAGTCCGACCCGTCTGATTGTATCCCGGATCTCCTGTTTTCCGATCCGTCCTTTTAAGTCTGCCAGAATCTTCAGATTCTGATATCCGCTGATGTCCGGAATAAAGCCCGGTGTCTCAATAATAACTCCCAGCGAATCCGGAAAATCACAATCCTTTCCGACCTGTTGTCCATTCACCAGAATCCTGCCCTTATCCGCCTTTAAAAATCCGCAGATACATTTCATCAATACAGTTTTTCCGCTTCCGTTATTTCCTACAACGCCGAAGATTTCTCCCGGCCGGATAAGGAAGTTCACGTCCTTTAAGACTGCATCCTTTCCAAATGATTTATATACATGCTCCACAACCACTCCTGAGCCTTCTTCCCTTCCTGCCATAGTTCTTCTCACCTTTCTTTCCCAAGTCCTGTCCTGCTTTCGCTTATATTTCACTGACTTTTGACGTCTTCCTATTTTCCCTGCGTACCACTGAAGCAGAATGCATAGGTTTTCATCTTAAGCATGGAAAGCCAAAACAGGATCAGACTGCCGCCTGCAAAAAACAGGTATGATACCCATAATCGCGGCAGATTATCATATCCGAAATTATGCATATAATAAGTCGCATGATTCAGCGGTGATATCCAGCCGAATATAATATTGGCGATGCGGATCCGTTCCTGCGGAAGATGCAGCCATTTTAATAAAAACTCCGGCTTCATCAGAAATCCAAATGCCGTAAATGCAATTCCGCCGATCATTCCATAGCTTCCCTTCCAGAGATTCAGATACAGGATCAGACTGGACATGAATACGGAGTATCCGAGCATCAGTCCGAAGATATGCCCGGTACACCGATATGGAAATGATAGTTCCAGAACCTTAACAAAGGCAGGAATCGCAATCTTCGTTCCCAGCTGGGAATAGCCGAGGATCGCCGCCGTATCACTCCAGAGGTTTGCCAGATAGGTATGACTCCCCGACAGAACACAGCCGGACAGTAAGATAAATCCGACAAACAAAAGTGTGGCACATATCATATAAAGAATCTGCCCGAGCATCCAGGTAACCCGGTCCATCCGCGCCAGCAGAAACGGCACCTCATTTCCCAGATTCGGAATATCCGCAAACAGTAACAGCAGACAAAGGGATATCAGCATAATGGAATTGGCATCGCCAAAGGTCCAAATAAACGGCTCCAGCATCTGAAGATTGGTATCATGCTGTTGTGCAAATAGGATTACCTTATTGGATAACAGAAAACAGATCACAAATCCCAGTCCGAATGCCAGCAGGATCTGCGGATTCCGCCGCCACCTTCTGAAATTCGCTATTGCTGCCAGAAACAGTTGTCTGATTTTAACCACGTTTCATACACCTCCTGAGTATTCCATAATAAAGGAAGCCGAAAATCAGGATCAGCATTCCCAGCAGCAACCGGATTCCCTGCTCCTGAAAAACCCACTCATGCGTCGGATGAAACCACTCATACGGATACAGACAATATAAACCCGGGAAATACCGTTCATGCAGGATTATCAGAATATAATACAGAACAAAGGAGCCTCCGTATGCCAGATAACGGTTGTTTGACCATGCTGCCAGAACTGCCGCGATCATTGCCCACAGACAGCCGGACAGAAACAGCAGATCCGGATTGCAATCCATGAATTTCAGATTTTTCTGAAACAAGGAAACCAGAAACAATGCCCCTGCCTCCGCCAGTCCGCCTGCAATCCCACAGCTTACATATTTTCCTAAAATATAAGCCGTTATTGTTGTCCTCGGTAAACAGGCCTTCAGAAATCCATTCTGACTTTCCTTTAACCATGCTGTTGTATAGGGAAATGTACAGACCACCGGTACGCACATCCGAAATGCATCGGAATCATACCCGGCTGTGCATAACACAAGGATCATGGATCCAAGTCCCAGTAAGAACCCTCTTGATTTTAAAGCCCTTATCATATCTGTTTCAAAACTGTTCATGCTTCTCCTAATATCCCAATGTACGATCGATCAAACTGCCATCAATGGCATTGATCGTCATGACACTTTCATAATTTGTAATTCCCCATGCGTTATCCGTTACCGTTCCGTAAAAATCCCAGACCGGGACCAGGAGTCCGGTATCATAACTGTTTGCTTCACTGACTCTTGCGTATCCGAGCACTACACGGTCTACCTTGATCGATCTTGTATTGACATTTTCCTCATATCCGGAATTATCCGGTGCCTTCGTGATCGCTATCATTTTTTCAAACGTTGTCTTAATCTCATCAAAGCTCTTCATGGATGCGTTTTCAACAACTGTATCCTGTACCTCCAGCGGTGCGTTATAATCGAATCCTACGATTCCGCTGTCATTGATCCGGAACACAATGCTTTCCGGCGGCCACTCCTTCTTTACATAGCTATCACCGCTCCAGCCTTCCTCATGTTTACTCTCTCCACTTGTCGTAAATGCCCCGTCAATATTCCGCATATACTGGAGAATGTATTCCTTCCGGTAATGAACCGCTGATTCCGTATCGTAATCGCATTGACTCCGGATATCCTGCTCTTCATAGGCCAGATCTCCATCCATATACTGGAAATCTGTCAGTCCGATCTCCTCTATAAAAGCATCTGCGACTGCAACCGCCTCCTTCAACGAAAGCGTGGTCGGCTCATCAGTAAGTTCTTCTGTCGTGATACTTCCTGCCTTATCACTTCTTCCTCCAACAATGCTATTTACAAGGGCATCGACCCCTCCGGCACTTTCAAGTCCGATCCGGTAATTATCTCCTCCATAGGAATTTCCCTTCTTCAAAAGATTCATGTCCGTAGCTCCGATATCCGCATATGCCGTAAACTCATATCCATGCTTTCCGCTCCGATACCGCAGGCAGTTTCCATAGTCATCACTGTTTTGTACAAAGATGGACCGATAGGTTCCATCCGCTCCATCTGTTGCTCCGTAATAATCCTCTCCGTCTGGATTTAATCCCTGCTGCCAGCTATAAAATTCAGAGGATGCATCCTGATCCGCTACTCGTTTTATCTGTCCGTCAGATACATAATCTTGAAGATTGATTGTGTTTGATGCATTCTCATACTCGGCCTGCAACTCTTTCATCCTTTCCTGCAGCTCTGCTTTTGTAACCTCTGCATTCTGCTTGGCCAGCTCCGGGTCACCACCTACACTATCTAGTGCTTCCTGTGAGTAATTGCCACTTTCCAGATTTGCCAGCTGGGACTTCAGTTCCTGGATTTCCTGTTCAATATCACTTCTTTTACGTACAGACAACACACTTCCGTCATATACGGTCTGTCCGTCAAACAGATTTTCCTTTACCTTATCTAACAATTCCTGCGTGATCTTCGTCTGTCCGACCCGTAAGACCGACATCTGATTCGTTTCCGGAATATCCACCTTCGCATCCACAGTCACATCGACTCCCAGATTCTCATCTTGGATCGTCGTCTGATAACTGTCATATTCCTTGAAATCCTCCATACCGGCTGCCGTCTCTGTATTCTGTGCTGCCTCAACCAGCTTATCCATATCCTTATTTACCACAAGCGATGAATCCGGGCTCTTCTGACATGCCGTCAGGCTGACTGCCAGAAGCACTCCGAGTCCTGCACATAATTTTCTTTTCATATTATTCCTCCGTTCATAGATAACTAAAAATGCCAATCTGCATTGCACACAGCCTCTGTCACTGTTCTGCATTCAGATTAGCATTTCTCTTTACATCAAGTATTCATCGTTTTTTAAACAAATTGTAAATTCAGTCAAATTGTATGATCATCCGGGTGCCCTCTCCCACATGACTTTCTATCTGCATATTTCCATGATGACGTTCTACGATCAGCTGTACCAGGGCCAGTCCAAGTCCTGCTCCGCCCTTTTTCCGGCTTCTCGATTTATCCACCATGTAGAATGGTTCCAGGATCTTATTTAACTCCTCCTCCGGTATTCCACTGCCGGAATCCCGGACCTCTATCTGATGTCCGGATGCCCGCAGCCAAATACTGCTGCCCGGCTCACTTGCCTTTACCGCGTTATCGATCAGATTGATCACCACATCGGTCATCAGATCCAGATCCATCTGAAACACTTCCCCATGTTCTTCCACCTCCAGCCGGATCTGTTTCTCATCCAACAGCACCTGACAGGACTGTGTCGCCGCATCAAAGAGCTCCCGTGCAGAATGATCCGTCATCGTAAGCTTCGTATTCTGATCCAGCTCTAACAGCTTCATCATCTTCCGTGACAGCCGTTCCAGTCTTCCGCACTCGGAATAAATATATGACAGGGCCTCTTCCTTCTCCTCGTCCGGCAGCTTCATCGTAAGCAATGTCTGTGCATATCCGGAAATCGCAGTCATAGGGGTCTTCAGCTCATGGGTCAAATTTCCCATAAACAATGTCTTCTTATACTCAGATTCCTCCAGACTGTGAGTTCTGGTCTCAACCGCTTCAGCCATCTTATTAAAGCTATCTCCCAGTTGTCCGAACTCATCCTTTCGAATAATCTCTATTCGCTGGTCATAATGTCCCTCCGCCATACTTCTCGTTGTATTATTTAAGGTCTGCAATGGTTTTAACAGCTGTCTTAAGAGCAGCATCAGGATCAGGATCGTGATCCCTGTAATGATCCCTGTGATCAACAACATATATACTGCCATCCTTATCATATTCTGCTCTACATATGTAATATCCTCCAGATGATACAGGATGCAGTTTGATGCCGCATTCATCCGGAAAACAGCATAATTTCTTCCGTCAATCCGCATGATCCGATATTCCATTTCCTCATAGGAGACATACTTATCCGCCTCCAGCTCCTTCGCTGTCAGAGAGGTATGATTATAGATCTCGATTGCCGTTCCATACGGATCGTCCACCTTATCGTCAATCATATAACAGACATTATAATCATCCTTCTGCTGCTTCAGAAAATATGACAGATACTGCTGTGCACTGATTTCCCGGTCTTCCTGCTTATTATAATCCGTCAGCTTCTGTTTCAGCTGATAGCAGTTCCGATATACCTTCAGCAGGGCATCCCGTTCTCTGACCTGTGCATCCAGCTTCCAGATAATTCCATTGCCGACCAGAGATGCCAGAAGCACCGCTATGGCACTTACCAGTAATATCTTCGTCCTTACCTTCATGACTATTCCTCCAGACGGTACCCCATCTTTGACACCGTCTTAATCGCCTCACTCAGTCCCAGCTTTTTACGCAGTTGTCCGATATGGACATCTACGGTTCTGGTCTCTCCCATATAGTCTACACCCCAGACCATCCGGAGCAGATTTTCTCTGGAGATTGCCCGGTTCTTATTCTTAGCCAGTACCGCCAGCAATTCAAATTCCATAGGCTTTAACGGAATCTCCACTCCGTTCTTCCGTACCGTATGCTCTTCCATATTGATCTCCATATCCAGTATCCGGATCACCGGCTCCAGCTTATTCCTTCTCTCCAGTACCTTTTCCATCCGGACCATCAGCTCCAGAATTTCAAACGGCTTCACAAGATAATCCTCTGCACCTCCGGTCAGTCCCTGAATCTTGGAATCCAGATCATCCTTTGCCGTCAGAAAGATTACCGGAATATCATACCGCTTCATATCTTCTAACAGCTCAAACCCGTTCTTTCCCGGCAGCATCACATCAAGCAGTGCCAGATCATACATATGATCCTCCTGCAGGCCCTGTTCTGCCTCCAGTCCGTCCTGATAGATCCGGGTCTCATAGTTCGCTACCCTCAGGTTCATGGCGATCATTTTTGCAATTGCCTCTTCATCCTCTATGATCAATATCCGATTCTTTGCCATTCTGCCTTCCTCTCATCCGTCTTTTATTTCTCTACTATACCGTTAAACGCAGAAAAAGCCAAGTGAAAACTTTCTTACACTTGGCTTTTGATCTTCTATTCTTAACCGGCTTCAAACTGAGAGTTATAAAGGTCGGCATAGAATCCGTTCCTTGCTAATAACTCCTCATGATTTCCCTGTTCAATAATATCTCCGTCTTTCATGACCAGGATCAGATCCGCATCCCGGATCGTACTCAACCGATGGGCGATCACAAAGCTGGTCCGTCCCTTCATCAGGTTATCCATTGCCTTTTGTATCCGGGTCTCTGTTCGGGTATCTACAGAAGAGGTCGCCTCATCCAGAATCATGATCGGATTATCTGCCAGAATCGCTCTGGCAATCGTAAGAAGCTGCTTTTGTCCCTGTGAAACATTGCTTGCCTCCTCATTTAATTCCATCTGATAACCACCCGGCAGGGTCTGTATGAAATGATGCGCATGCGCTGCCTTTGCCGCTGCGATCACCTCTTCATCCGTTGCATCCAGCCTTCCGTACCGGATGTTTTCCATGATTGTGCCCTTAAACAACCAGGTATCCTGCAAAACCATTCCAAATCCGTTTCTTAAATCATGGCGGTTAAATTCCTTAATATTATGTCCGTCTACAAGAATAGCTCCGGAATTGACATCATAAAATCGCATCAGAAGCTTCACCATCGTTGTCTTACCAGCACCGGTCGGTCCTACAATTGCAATTTTCTGTCCCGGTGCTACATCCGCACTGAAATCATGGATGATTACTTTATCCTCCTGATAGCCGAATGCCACATGATCAAAGGTTACATTTCCTTCTATCTTCTCCAGCTGTAACGGATGCTCCGGCTGCAGGCTCTCTTCTTCCTCACTCAGGAACTCAAACACGCGCTCTGCTGCCGCCGCCATGGACTGTAGCATATTCATAACCTGCGCAATCTGCTGGATCGGCTGTGTGAAGTTCCGCACATACTGGATAAATGCCTGAATATCACCGATGGTAATCACACCCTGAATTGCCAGCATGGCTCCGGAAAATGCAACAGCTACATAGCCAAGATTTCCGACAAACATCATGATCGGCTGCATCATACCGGACAAGAATTGTGATTTCCATGCCGATTCATACAGTTTCCGATTCGTCCGGTCAAATGTCTCTATCGAATCCTTCTGTTTATTAAATGCCTGCACGACCAGATGACCGCTGTATACCTCTTCTACCTGTCCGTTCACATTTCCCAGATATTCCTGCTGCTTCTTAAAGTATTTCTGGGAACGTTTTACCACCAGTGAGATCAGAAGCAGACTGATCGGCAGGATCACGATCGTGATCAATGTCATCAGCGGACTGATCGTCAGCATCATAACCAGAACTCCGATCATGGTTGACACCGATGTGATCAGCTGTGTAATGCTCTGATTCAGGCCCTGTCCCAGGGTATCTACATCATTGGTGATTCTGGATAATACCTCTCCGACAGTTCTGCTTTCAAAATACCGCATCGGCATCCGGTCAATTTTCTCTGAAATCTCCTTCCGCATACGATAACATACCTTCTGGGTTACACCCGTCATGATCCAACCCTGTACAAAGCTGAATAATGCACTGATCACATATAATCCCAATGCAAACAGCAGGATACTTCCGATCTTTGCGAAATCCAGACCACCGGTTCCATTTACTTTCGCCATCAGGCCACCGGCAAGCTCTGTTGTCGCTTTTCCAAGCACCTTCGGTCCGATAATATTAAATACTGTACTGCCGATTGCAAAGATCAGCACTACAACGATTCCGGCCCTGTAGTTTCCGAGATATACCAGCAGCTTCTTTATCGTTCCCTTGAAGTCCTTTGCCTTCTCGCCGGTCATGCCTCTGCCCATACGGCCTCTCGGTCTTCCTGTATTCTCACTACTCATTGGAACCGGCCTCCTTTCCCTGACTCTTTGCTATCTCTTGTTCAGACAACTGAGATCTGGCGATCTGCTGATAAACCTCACAATCCTTCAGCAGACTCTCATGTGTTCCCTTGCCCACAATCCGTCCATCATCTAAAACCAGAATCTGATCCGCATGAAGAATCGTACTGATTCTCTGTGCCACAATGATTACGGTACTATCCTTTACATTATCTCCCAATGCCTTTCTGAGTGCGGCATCGGTCTTGAAATCCAGTGCTGAAAAGCTATCATCAAAAATATATATTTTCGGGTTCTTTGCAATTGCTCTGGCGATTGACAGCCGCTGTTTCTGTCCACCGGACACATTGGAGCCACCCTGTGCAATACTGCTATCGTATTTCTCACTCTTTTCATTTATAAACTCTGTTGCCTGTGCAATCTCAGCCGCCTTCTCCAACTCTTCCTCCGTTGCATCCTCCTTACCAAATCTTAAGTTCGATGCAATGGTTCCGGAAAACAGGATGCCCTTTTGCGGAACCAGGCCGATCTGGTTTCTTAACGACTCCTGTGTTACTTCACGGATATCTGTTCCGTCAATGGTGATCCTGCCGTTTGTCACATCATAAAACCGTGGAATCAGCTGGATCAACGTTGATTTTCCACAACCGGTGCTTCCTATGATTGCCGTCGTCTTTCCCGGCTCTGCCGTAAAATCAATATCCTCCAGCACACATTCCTCTGCACCCGGATATTTAAAGTCTACATGATGAAATTCCACATAGCCTTTCACATCCGTTAACTCGCCTGCACCCTCTGCATCCTGTACCAACACCTTGGTATCCAGAACCTCTTCGATTCGATTCACAGCCACACCGGCTCTCGGCAGCATAATTGAAAACATGCAGATGACCAGAAATGCCATTACAATCTGCATGGTATACGTAATAAATGCGGTCATGGTACCAACCTGCATGACACCGGCATCGATCCGGTTCGCCGCTACCCATACGATCAGCACGGATACCCCATTCATCAGTAACATCATGACAGGCATCATAAAGGTCATGACCCGGTTTGTAAATAACATGGTCTTTGTCAGATCCTTATTCGCCTCATCAAAGCGTTCTTCCTCGACATCCTCACGGACAAATGCCCGAATTACCATCAGACCGGTCAGAATCTCTCTGGATATCAGATTCAATCCGTCTACCTTCTGCTGCATCTGTTTAAATTTCGGCATGGCAATCTTCATCAGAATCCCGACAAATACTAGAATCGTAACAACCGCAACCAGAATGATCCACTCCATACCGGCCCCGGTATTCAATACATGGATCACACCGCCAATACCAAGAATCGGTGCATAGATCAGCATTCGGAGCATCATGGTCGATACCATCTGCACCTGCTGGATATCATTGGTACTTCTTGTGATCAGAGATGCGGTCGAGAACTGATCCATCTCCCGGTTCGTAAAGGTGACCACCTTTTTAAATACCTTACCTCGAAGCTCCATACCTACTTTCGCACCGATCCGGGCTGCCAGAAATCCTGCTGCAATAGCTGCCGCAGCCATCAGCAATGTCAATGCCAGCATCTTTCCGCCGGTTTTTAACAGATACTGTCTCTGTAATGCATGGATATCTCCTCCGGCCGCCTGATACTCCTCTGCCGCATAAGAAATCGCTATAGAGGTAAGCATGGTCGATCCAATCTGCTCTGTCTGACTCTCCATCTCCTCACGCATCTGCCGGATCATCTGATCTCTATCCGATTCCTGCGCCTGCAGCATTTTTTCTGTCATTGTCTGAAGACTCTCCTCCGACATCTTACGCATACTGGCATTTAAAAGAATCACCGTCTGAAACTCCTGATCTGCTTCTGTCCAGCGTTCCGGATCCTCTGTAATTGTCAGATGATAGTTCCCGTCATCTGTTTCTTCGTAAATAGACTCCCAGTCTGCCTGTTCTTCTTTTGTCATAAACATGGTAAGTTTCTGATATTCTTCTCCGGTAATCAGCTCAGGTACTCCATGCTCGATTCCCTGATTCTGAATACCGGTATCAATGATCTTAGATGTATACTCCGGTAATGACAAATCGCACTGTGCCTGAACGATCAATAGTACGATTACAAATACTATCCAGTACCACTGATCTTTCATGTAACGAAATATTTTAAACATGCTATACTTTCCCTTTCTGATTTAGTCAGTGAAAGTATAGCACGTTATCCCGGAAAATAAAATTAAATAAGAATTAAGATTTTTTAAAAGGTGTTTTATTTTTTCTCACTGTCGTCCGTCTGTCCGGAATTCTTCCTACCGCCAATCAGGTCCAGAAACCAAAGCAGCACCCATAATGCAACAGAGACTCCCATTGTCAGTCCAAGCATCGGAATGGACAATGCACTTCCCTGTATACTTGTTACAATGGTTGCAGCTACCAGCCCGACAATAATGATGATCGCAATCCACGCAAAGATCTGTTTTACTCGTTTCATACCTCTGTATCCTTTCCGATTTTCTTAAAATACGCACGTATCTGTTCCTCATAGCCTAAGGTACCCGGCTCATAAAAACGGGTGCCTGCCAGTTCATCCGGAAGATACTGTTGTTTCACATAATGGTTCGGATAATCATGTGCATACTGATATCCTACATGTCCGAGCTTTCTGGCTCCGCCGTAATGTGCATCCCTTAAGTGTACCGGAACTGCACCTGTCTGCCGTTCCTTTACAGTCTGCATAGCCTGTGATATTGCATTTACTATTGCATTGCTTTTCGGTGCACAGGCAACATAAATTGCTGCATGTGCCAGGATGATCTGCGCCTCCGGCATACCGACCCGCTCTACTGCCTGTGCGCAGGCGGCTGCCACCTGTATGGCCTGCGGATCCGCATTTCCCACATCCTCTGATGCACAGATCATGATCCTTCGGGCAACAAAGGTAACACTCTCACCGCTGTATAACATCTTCGCCAGATAATAGACTGCCGCATCCGGATCGGAACCACGCATACTCTTAATAAATGCCGAGATCGTATCATAATGATTATCACCATCTTTATCATACTTTAGGGAACGTCTCTGAATACATTCCTCCGCCACCGGAAGTGTGATATGGATCTTTCCATCCTCCTGCCGGTCTGTTGTCAGGATTCCCAGCTCCACCGCATTTAATGCACTTCTGGCATCCCCTTCTGCCATATCTGCTAAAAAATCCTCTGCTTCTTCATCAATGACCGCATGATAGGAACCCATGCCCTTGTTTTCATCATAAACAGCACGGTTGATCAATTTCTTAATACTATCCTTACTCAATGGGTTCAACTGAAACACATTTGATCTTGAGAGCAAAGCGCCGTTTACCTCAAAATACGGATTCTCTGTCGTTGCTCCGATCAGGACGATTGTTCCGTCCTCTACAAACGGCAGCAGGTAATCCTGTTGGGCTTTATTAAACCGATGGATCTCATCTACGAACAATATCGTCTTCTTCTGATACATTCCCATGGTATTCTTCGCCTTGGTAATAACCTCTTCCATATCCTTCTTGCCGGATGTGGTCGCATTGATCTGTGTAAACTCTGCACTGGTTGTATTGGCGATCACCATTGCCAATGTGGTTTTTCCGGTTCCGGGCGGGCCATAAAGAATAATGGAGCTTAACTTATCTGCCTGAATTGCCCGATATAATAATTTATCCTTTCCTATAATGTGTTCCTGTCCGACAACCTCCTCTAATTTCGTCGGCCGCATTCGCTTCGCCAGCGGCGACTCTTGTTCCATACTCTGCTGACGCATATATTCAAACATGTCCATATCTATCACCTGTATTCTTATATTCTCGTAAAAACAGAGACTGTCACAACCATAACAGTCTCTGCCACTTAAATCATTCCCATACGTTTCAGATTCATCTCAAATTCCAGAATATCAATCGGCTTGCTCATGTAGCAATCATATTGATTTCCTGCCATTTCCTCATCAAATCCACCTTCGTCCAGTGCACTGATCATAATGATCTTAGCCTTTTCCTGTGCGATCAATGCATATTTTCCTTCAATTCCGCGAATCGCATCCAGTGCCTTATATCCATCTAATTTCGGCATCATTACATCCAGGCAAACCAACTGATATGGCTCTCTGTCGTCCAGTGCCTGCATATAATTCTTAACCGCCTGAAATCCATCGCCCACCACAGTTACATCACCAAATTTAGCAAGAAGCTTGGTTAGGAACTTACGATTTGCAGCATCATCTTCTGCTACTAATATTTTCATAATGAGTGCCCCTCCTATTCTTTTACCAGCATCAAAATTTTATCTATACTCTCCATCACTTCTGTTCGTAAAGTCTCAGAATGAATGGCTAATCTCCTGTCTAATAACTGACTGCTTAATATCCCCATCAGAATACACTTCAGTTCTTCCGCCGAAAATGTCGAATGAATCTCTCTGTCCGACATTGCATTCTGAATCAACTGTAATAAAAACCGATTACGCTCTTCAATACAGGCTCCAATGATTTCCCTCGTCCCCGTATTATGAAGCAGCTCTTCATAATTCAATACAATTGCAGATATTTCTATATAATTATCATAATAAATTGCGTATGTATCAAAAAATTCGTGAATCTTTTCTACATTCGAAACATCTTTCCCCTGCACGGTTCGGATAATACTTCGGTCAAATCGTGCAAAATACTCCACTACCTCAATAAGTACCTCATTAATACCTCCAAAATACTTATAAATCAATGTTTCTGACATGTTCTCCTTCATTGCCAGAGACTTTGTGGACAAAGACGCTAATCCTGATTCACTTATTATCTCGATTGCGGATGCAATGATCCGATCCTTTCGAGAAATAAAGCTATCACTCATAAGTAGTCCTCCCCTTGTTACCTTCTCTAACGGTAATCCAATTATAACCTTCCCTATTGTCATTTTAGGAGATGCACTATGGTTTGTCAAGCTAGAATGGAAAAGGAGTCCCCATTCAGGAACTCCCCTCCATCAATTGCGATTTTGCAAGATAAGCCAATCCAAATATTAATAAATAATGATATATATTATATCTAAAAAGGTACTCGTTGCTAGTTCGTATTGATTAACACTTTGTTACATTTACTGCCTGTGGACCTTTTTCGCCTGTAACAACATCAAATTCAACAGCCTCTCCATCTTCCAGAGACTTAAAGCCTTCCATGTTCAGTCCTGAATAATGTACGAATACATCCTTGCCTGACTCATCACTGATGAATCCGTAACCTTTTTGGCTGTTAAACCACTTTACTGTACCTTTGCTCATTTTAAAACCTCCAAAATATAAACTTATGGCAGTACTTACCATGAATTTAGAGTAACACATTCCTTTTTTTCAGTCAAGCGGTCTCCTCTGATATTCAGCTTAATTTCCCGTAAAATCTTTGTAAATATGCCACTTTCCAACATATTAAAAATTTTTTTTAATTTTTCCGCATTTTTCGACAATTTTTTATTGCATTTTTACATTTTGTGAGGTATCCTATCAATACATTATTAGTTATCCACTAATAATTCTACAATTCTGACTTTCGTTATCCATTTCCGGATCCGGACATTGCGTTAACATCAGAGAAACACAGTATTACCATATGAAAGGGGACGATTCATGACATTTTCTTATAAGATGATATCTTAAATTCATTCTATTTTTTCTATTTTTTCATTCAGGAAAGGAGTCATTTCATGACATATAATCAATTTCTAAACTATGTAAAAGAGCAAAGTGTGTACGAGTTCGACCATCCGGAGGAATATAAGGCTTCTATTAATCATGTAGTTAAAAACAACTCTGTAGAACTTGATGGCATCTGCCTTCACAGAGCCGGTGACACCCTGTCTCCCACTGTCTATTTAAATCACTTCTATGAAGAATATTTAGAAGGACGCCCCTTGCATTCCATCTTAAGTGAAATAGCTGCAACCTTGAGCAGCGAGGTGCCTGAATTGGAGGTCAATACAAGTCTCTATGATAATTATGATGCGATCCGGCACCAGATCATATTTCGATTGGTAAATTACGAACGAAATGAAGAACTGTTAACATCCTGTCCATATCTTCCCTTCTGTGATCTTGCCATTACTTTCCGCTGGCTGGTCCATTCTGATTCTTCCGGTATTGCTTCCGCTTTAATCACCAACAAAGAAATGGAATTATGGAACATTACACTGGAAGAATTGTATCAGACCGCAAGTATCAATACCCGCAGACTCTTTCCAGCCACGATTCAGCCAATTCAGCAGCTACTGTCCGAATATCTGGATAAGGATGCCGATATTCAGGAACTACTGGATCAGACCCCCGATGAATTACAGCTTTTTATTCTTTCCAATGAACCACGGATCAATGGTTCAACCAGTATGATTTACGATGGTATTTTAGCTGATTTTGCAAAGAAAATAAAAAAAGATCTCTATATTCTTCCCTCCAGTATCCATGAGGTTCTTTTAATGCCTGCCACAAAAGAAATAGAAGAACAGGCACTCTTAAATCTGGTCCGGGATGCCAATCGAACAGTTGTCGGACTACCTGATATTCTATCAGACTCTATTTATCGTTTTGACTCCAAACATAATCGTATTATAATGATTCAGAGAAATTGGAACGAATAATTCTAAAAGCCCTGCCGGACATATCCGGACAGGGCTCTGTTTTCTTTACCGGTTCAGATAATCCGTCAAAAAATCTAACAGTTTCTGCATTTCTTCTCTGGTACCGATCGAGATTCGCAAATAATTATCAATCCTTGGCTTTGCAAAGTATCGGACATAAATCTTATGCTCCTTTGCTGCTTCAAAAATCTCCTTAGCCGGTACCTCCTTATGAGATGCAAATATAAAGTTTGCTTTGGAATCTGGAAAAGAAAATCCCAATTTCTGCATTTCACTTTCAAACCAGCTTCTGGTCTCCATGATTTTCTCTGTCGTTTCCCGGAAATATGATTCATCCTTAAGAGATGCCGTGCCGAGCAGAATCGATGGCAGGTTCATGGTATAGGAATTGAATGAATACTTCACGTCATTTAATGCCTTGATGAGTTCCTGATTTCCGATCGCATATCCGATCCGGAGACCTGCCATGGACCGTGACTTTGAGAATGTACGGACAACCAACAGATTCTCATATTTCTCTAGTAATGGCAATGCAGTAGCCCCGCCAAAGTCAATGTATGCCTCATCTACAATAACTACTACGTCCTGATTATGCTTCAAAATGTCCTCTACAAAAGTAAGATTCTCACAAATACCGGTCGGAGCATTCGGATTCGGGAATATCACTCCACCGTTTTCTTTATAATAATCCTCTTTCCGTATCTTAAAATCCTCTGTCAGCGCCGGTGTCTCATACGGAATCCGATAAAGACCGGCCCACACATCATAAAAGGAATATGTAATATCAGGAAACAGAATCGGCTTCTGCGAATTAAAGAATGTCAGAAACGACATTGCCAGTACATCATCCGAACCGACTCCGACAAATACCTGTGATCGATCCACATTATGATACTGTGCGATTGCCTCTACCAGCGCACCGGCTGTCGGATCCGGATATAACCGCAGGTCACCCAGATTTTCATGAATCTCATTCACCTTCGGTGACGGCGGATACGGATTTTCATTCGTATTTAACTTCACAATTCCTGTTTCCTTCGGCTGCTCTCCCGGTGTATACGGTTCTACCTGCCGGATATTCTCTCTCCACTGATTCATGCTCTGTCCTTCTTTCTGTCTTATTTAGGTGTATGGTAGCACAAATCGTTTCAAAATTCCATTCTTTCCATGATTTTTTTTGAACAACAGAACGAACCCAGTCCCGCTGCCAGAATGAGCATACCGGTCAGAATACAGGCTACGGCAGGCTGCAAAGACCGGATCATCCGCTCCACTGCATCTAGCAACCCCTGGTTATGTTTCATCAGAAATTGAATCCCCGTTGCCACCAGAAAAACCGCTCCCAGTATAATGAAGTTCATAATTTTTCCTTTTTCTGCTCCATATTTTAATCGTATCAGAATTAAAAATTCAAGATATACCCAGTTTATCAATAACATCACAAGCATTTGTAAACCGAAATCCCGGCTCCATATAATCCCTGATTCGGTCCAGTAATTCGTTTCTGGATATAACATCCAGACCCGCTGTCGGCTCATCCAGAACCAATAACTCGGCATCATAAGACATAGACAGTAACAGATATAACTTTGCCCGCATTCCGGTTGAAATAACAGCATTCAACTGTTGTCAACTGTTATATACTGTTTGTTTTTATATTATAAAAACACCCTGTAAGCATCGGACACAGCCGGCTTTCTTACAGGGTGTGGTTTATTCTTATAATAATCTATATATGACTCTGCAATTCATGCAGCTTCCGCCGAATCGCATCATATGCTTCCTCCGGTGTCCTGCTGTTCTGCACTGCCAGTTCCATCGGGCAGCTTCCTGTATTCGCACGATTGCGGATTGTTGCTGTCGTAACATCATGGATAGCTGTAATCCCATACTGTGATAGAATCTCAATTGCTCCCTGACTCATCACCTGTGCATATACCTCCCGAACATCCAGCAGAATATACAGATATGCGGCTGCACTTCCTACAATCCGATCTGCTGCCGCATAGCCCTTGAAATGCTTTCCGGCATCAATCCATTGCATTAACGGAAGTACTCCATGTTCCTGACTGAACTGACAATCATCCTCTTTTTTCAACACACAGGTATATGTCTCATTCGCTAACAACAGATCCTTCGCCTGTACCAGATTATTCGTGTACGCCTGTTTCATAATTTCCTCCGCATTCAATTCTGTAAACGAGTAACGGAAGCAGGAGCCACTGTAAAATCAGTCCCGGAATACCTGCAATAATACTATTCCAGATCACTGCTGTATGAATAGTTGTATTTCCCAATAAATAAACGGATGCCAGAATCGCACCGGCACGTACTGCGCGTCCGCCAACCTGTGCCAGCAATACCTTTACGATTGTAGGCATCTTGGTCTTCCGTAACAGTCCGGCAAACAGTCCGTACATGCATAATTCAATCATCATAAACGGCAGCATGGCTGGTCCCGGCATGGCTGTTAAACCAAAGCTGACCAACGGACTTAATAATCCTGCAATTGCTCCGGCATATGGTCCGGCAATCAAACCAACCAGCAGAATCGGCAGATGCATCGGCAGAAATGTTTCTCCCAGTGCAGTACCCATATTGGATACCATACCTACAACATGAAATAATTGCGGAAGTACCACAGCAGCTGCAATCGCCCCGATTGTAGCAAATACCTGTCTTTTTACCGACAATTTTTTAATTCCATATGTTTTAGTTATCTGATCATTCATTATTTTCCACCTTTCATCTTTTATTTTACTATCAACCAACATTTATTATATGATAATTGACTGCTTTAGACAAGGACTTACGAAGTTGAAATCTATAAACAGACCGGTTGCGTCTTATTTTTTCAACTAACAAATGATATCAAAGCTCATTCATCTTACTTAACTTGGCTGCCTGGTCGGCTGCTATGCACGCATCAATGATTTCCTGAATATCTCCGTTCATAATCTTATCCAGCTTATAAAGCGTCAGGTTAATCCGGTGATCTGTCACACGTCCCTGTGGGAAATTATAGGTCCGGATTTTTTCCGAACGGTCTCCGGTTCCGATCTGACTTCTTCTGGCTTCCGCTTCTGCATCATGCTGCTTTTGCTGTTCGATATCATATAATTTCGCACGGAGTAATGCAAATGCCTTTTCTTTATTCTGCAGCTGTGATTTCTCAGTCTGACTGTAAATCACAATACCTGTCGGATAATGTGTCAGACGAACTGCAGAATCTGTAGTATTGACACACTGTCCGCCATTTCCGGATGCACGCATAACATCGATCCGGATATCCTTCTCATTGATTTCTACATCGACATCCTCTGCTTCCGGCATAACCGCTACCGTGATCGTAGATGTATGGATTCTTCCGCCGGACTCTGTCTCCGGCACACGCTGTACACGGTGAACACCGGACTCATATTTCATAAAAGAATATGCACCGTCACCGGTAATCATAAATGTCACACTCTTCATACCGCCGATTCCGATTTCCTCGCACTCCATAAGCTCTACCTTCCAGCGCTTGCTCTCGGCATAATGTACATACATCCGGTAGATTTCTGCCGCAAACAATGCAGCCTCATCACCGCCGGCGCCGGCACGGATTTCTACGATAACATTCTTATCATCATTCGGGTCTTTAGGCAGTAACAGAATCTTCAGATCCTGTTCACACCTAGCTACTGCCTCTTTAGCAGATGCCAGTTCTTCCTTTGCCAGTTCCCGCATCTCCTCATCCGGTTCGTTCATCATAGCCAGACTGTCTTCGATCGTCTGCTTTGCATCCTTATATTCCTTATACTTCTCTACCAATGGTGTCAGATTGCTGTACTCCTTCATCAACTTCCGATACCGGTCCTGATCATTTGCTATCTCCGGAGAATTTAATTCCTCCTGAATTTCCTCATAACGTACTAATATATCTTCCAAATGGTCAAACATAATAAACCTCCTGTATTGCTTTTAATCTTCTTTTATTCTGCTGCCTTTCTGCCGATCACAACCCGATCCAGTCCGGTATAATCCTGCCTTACCTGAATCTGCTCAAATCCGGCATCTACAAGTATCTTCCGGACGTCTTCTGCTTGATCAAATCCAATTTCAAATAATACATAACCCTCATCCTCTAAAAACTGCATTGCTTCTCTCGCAATCCTTCTATAAAATATCAGACCGTCATCAGCTCCGTCCAAAGCCAGTCTTGGCTCATATTCCCGCACCTCCGGCATCAGCGTATCTATAACCCTGCTTGGTATATAAGGCGGGTTGGACAGAAGAATCCGATACTTCTTTCCCTGCACACCTGCAAACAGATCCCCCTGACAGATTCTTACATCTACCTGAAGTGAAACGGCATTTTTCTCTGTAATCCGAAGTGCGGCTTCCGATAGATCTGTTAATGTTACATCCGTTTCCGGTCTCAGCTTCTTCACACTGATGCCGATACAGCCACTGCCGCAACACAGATCCAGAACGGTAGTCCTCTGTCCGTCATCAGAAGGTCTTTCATCGATTCGTTTCAATGCTTCCTCTACCAGAATCTCGGTATCCTGTCTCGGGATCAGAACATTCTCATCCACCTGGAAGTTATATCCCATAAATTCCTGTTCCCCGATAATATACTGTAGCGGAAAATGCTGTGCCCGCTTTTCAATCGCTTCGTTATATCGGAGTTTCTGACCGGCTGACAGCTCTTGTTCCGGATGCAATAATACATAAGAATGATCACACTCTAAGATCCATTCCAACAGATATCTGGCATCCAAACCGGGGTTCTCGATTCCACAACGTTTCAATTCCTGACTGCCTTTCTGCAGTGTCTCCTGAATTCTCATAAAATCACACCTTATTCATCCTCTTCTGCTGCTTCCTCTGCATTTTTCTCAGATGATGCATGCTTCTCAGATGCTCTGTGCTTCTTTTCTGCCTTTTCCTGTGCTTTCTCTGTCTTATCCTGACGCAGATCCTCCTGATAAGCTCTCCAATCCAGAACGCCTTCCACTGAAGCAATCGCCACCTCCAGCATATCAAGCTCCGGCTCTCTGGTCGTCATTCTCTGAACCCATAATCCGGGTGCACTGATGATCTTAATGATCAGGCTGTCATTCTTACCTGCCAGTCGAAGCACTTCATAGGAAACACCGGCAATGACAGGAACCAGAAGCAGTCTTAATACAATCCGCAAAACTGCACTGTCTACATTGATCACCATAAAAAATAAAATACTGATGATCATAACCAGAAACAGAAAGCTGGTTCCGCAACGTTTATGAAACCGGCTGAACTTCATAACATTCTCCGGTGTCAGCGGAACTCCGGCCTCCAGGCAGTTAATAGTCTTATGCTCAGCCCCGTGATACATAAAGACCCGCTTAATATCCTTCATCTGTGATATGGCAAATACATACAAAAGAAAGATTGCAAGACGGATCACACCCTCTAACAATGCCACAACTACATTATTATCAATTCCACGCCGGATATATTCGGAAATCCATGCCGGAAGTAAAATAAACAGTCCGACTGCAAGAATCACGGAAATCATAACCGAGAAAAACATTAAAATGTTTTCTCCGCCTTTTTTGGCTGCTTTTTCTGCCTGACTGTCCTCTTGCGTTTCCTCACCTTCTTCATAGAAGGATGCGGAATACGTCAGCGTCTTCATACCGATCACAATCGATTCTATAAAATTAACTACTCCACGGACGATCGGAATCCGAAAAAACGGGATTCGCTCTCCCAGAGATTCATATATCTCAACCTTTGTCTCAATCGTCTGGTCCGGCTTCCGTACTGCAACAGCATACTGATCCTTATTCTTCATCATAACGCCTTCGATCACAGCCTGACCACCTATATAGATTCGTTCCATAGATTCCTCCACTATTTTTAACCTGTTTTATAGGACTATCTGTCTTTTGAGAATTTAATTACTGATAACTTTCTGAATTTGAAAAAAGGTTGGGATTCGTCAATCCCAACCTCATATTAATCCTTTTATTACTGGTTTACACCATATTTACGATTGAACTTATCAATACGTCCACGAGCCTTAGCTGCCTTCTGCTGTCCAGTGTAGAATGAATGACACTTAGAGCAAATTTCAACGTGGATATCTTCTTTTGTTGATCCTGTAACAAATTCGTTACCACAGTTGCAGACAACCTTTGCCTGGTAATAATCTGGATGGATTCCTTCTTTCATCTTTTTCACCTCACCGTTACTTAAACTATCTATGAGAGCAGGCTTGCGCCCTTCTTCCGCTCAACAACTTCCTCATTTTAGCATAGACTTTCGTACTTTGCAATAGTATTTTCATATTTTTTTACTTTTATCGTCGTCCCAGAGATTTTTGTACCAGATTCAGGAATTCCTGATTGTTTTTCGTCCGTACAAACAGTTTTAATACTTCTTCTATTGCTTCTTCACCCTTGGATCCACCAATCTCACGTCGGATCAGGTACATGGCATCCTGCTCTTCCTTTGAAAGAAGCAGATCCTCTCTCCGCGTACCGGACTTTGTAATATCAATTGCCGGGAATATCCGTTTTTCGGAAAGTTTCCGGTCAAGCACCAATTCCATATTACCGGTTCCCTTAAATTCTTCAAATACCACGTCATCCATCTTACTTCCGGTCTCTACCAGTGCAGTTGCCAGAATCGTCAGACTACCACCCTCCCGGATATTTCTGGCTGCACCGAAAAACTTCTTCGGCATATGCAGGGCCGCCGGATCAAGACCACCTGTTAATGTACGTCCGCTTGGCGGAACGATCAGGTTATAGGCTCTTGCCAGACGGGTTATACTGTCTAACAGAATCACTACATCTCTTTTATGTTCTACCAGACGCTTTGCACGTTCCAAAACCATTTCCGATACACGCTTATGGTGCTCCGGTAATTCATCAAATGTGGAATAAATAACTTCTACATTCGGTCCTTCAATAGATTCCCGGATATCCGTCACTTCCTCCGGTCGTTCATCGATCAGAAGAACCAGTAAATGTATATCTTTATAATTGCGGCTGATCGTCTTTGCCATCTGCTTTAACAGTGTTGTTTTACCGGCTTTCGGCGGTGAAACGATCATACCTCTCTGACCTTTGCCGATCGGTGCTATCACATCCACGATCCGCATCGGGATCTCAGCTCCCGGCTGCTCCAGTTTTATCTTCTCGTTTGGAAAAATCGGTGTCAATTCTTCAAAAGCCCGACGCTTCTGTGCTTCTAACGGATGAAATCCATTCACAGAATTAATATATAGTAATGCACTAAACTTTTCAGTCGGAAGTTTTATTTTGGTATTTCCATTTAAAATATCTCCGGTTTTTAAATTAAACCGTCTGATCTGTGCCGAAGATACATAGATATCATTATCACCCGGAAGGTAGTTCGCACTCCGGATAAATCCATAGCCTTCCATAATTTCCAAAATACCGTTTACTGTATTTCCGCTATCCAATGCCTGAATTTCAGGATTTTCGATTTTTAAAAATTCATCTCCGGTAAACACTTCATTTCGTATATTAATCGTTCGTTTTTCATCCGAAGGCTTCTCTGTACGTTCGGTCCTTTCCATACGTTCCGTCCGTTCTATTCTCTCCGGTCTCTCTGTATCATAGACCTGTTTTTCCTGGACCTCAATCCGGTTGTTGCGGCTTTCTGTTCGATACTCCATCTTTGCCGCCGGTCTGCTGTCATATTTCATCATTTCCGGCTGTCTTGGCTCCTGTCTTACCATTCCTCTGCCCGGATGCGCCTCGGCTCTTTTCTGTTCCGGCCGCATCTTTCTACCCGGCGAATCCATATGCCTGCCATTCATCTCCTGCTTTTTAATGGACTGTATCCTCCTGCCGTGCGGCTCTGATTCTGTCCGTTGCCCGCCACCGGATTCCTGCCCGGATGCTCGATCCGCCGATTCTTTTACAGCCGTCTCCCCGACCTGTCTTACTGTTTCCTCCGACAGCTCCTGTAACTTTGAAATCAAATCCGCTTTCTTCATGGCGGAAACACTTTTTAATCCTTTGCTTCTTGCGACTTCCCGCAATTCAACTAATGTCATAGTAGTAAAATCCATTTGTCTTCCTCTCTATATGCAGCTATAATTATTTGGGTTCTTTTATACAATAAATACTATTAAATCGTTTTTAACTTAAAAGTTCTAATATGTTCTTATATGTTCTTATCAGAAATATGAGCTTTAGAATAATAATTCAGTTGCATTATACCATAACTCCCAACACCGGTAAAGCTTTTTTTCCTGTTTTTTCATTTTTTCCCCGATTTGGACTTGCAGTGGTTTTATTCAGGTGATATAGTTAATTTTGATTGACTTGCTATCAATAAATATTACAGATAAGGATGAATATGTATTATGGACGTTTATGAAAAAGCTTTAAAACTCCACGAAGAATGGAACGGAAAAATTGAAACAAAATCTAAGTGTTCTGTTAAAACAGCGGAAGATTTATCTCTTGCATATACTCCCGGTGTTGCGGAACCATGCCGCGAGATTGCAAAGGATCCTTCCAAAGTTTATCTATATACCGGAAAAGCCAATACTATCGCAGTCGTATCTGACGGCAGCGCAGTTCTAGGTCTCGGAAACATTGGTGCCGGTGCTTCCATCCCGGTCATGGAAGGCAAAGCTGTCTTATTCAAAGAGTTTGGCAATGTAAACGCCGTCCCGATCTGCCTTGATACACAGGATACTGAGGAAATTATTCAGACTGTCATCCATATTGCTCCTGTTTTCGGAGGAATCAATCTGGAGGACATTTCTGCTCCCCGGTGTTTTGAAATAGAAGAACGTTTAAAGAAAGCTCTGGATATTCCTGTCTTTCATGATGACCAGCACGGAACTGCCATCGTTGTATTGGCCGGTATTATCAACGGTCTTAAGGTCACCGGTAAGAAAAAGGAGGATTGCAAGGTTGTTGTAAACGGAGCCGGCTCTGCAGGAATCGCAATTGCCAGACTGCTGCTCCGCTACGGCTTTAAGCATCTGATTCTTTGTGATAAGGTCGGCATGTTAAACCGTCATACTCCGAATATGAACTGGATGCAGGAAAAAATGTGTGAGATCACAAATCTGGGAGAACAGGATGGTTCTTTGGCCGATGCTTTAGTCGGTGCCGATATCTTCATCGGTGTTTCCGCTCCGAACATCGTTACTCCGGAAATGGTTGCCTCTATGAATCAGGATGCAATTCTGTTCGCCATGGCTAATCCGGTTCCTGAAATCATGCCGGATGTTGCTAAAGCTGCCGGTGCCAAGATTGTCGGTACCGGCCGTTCCGATTTTCCGAATCAGGTTAACAATGTGGTTGCCTTTCCCGGAATTTTTAAGGGTGCTCTTGAAGGTCATGCGCGTCAGATCACAGAGGAAATGAAGCTGGCTGCTGCCAATGCAATTGCCGGTCTTGTATCTGATGACGAATTGAATGCCGATAACATCATGCCGAAGGCTTTCGATCCAAGAATTGCCGATGTTGTTGCAGCAGCGGTAAAAGCCAATATCTAAAGGAGTGGTACTATGTCGGACAACCGTCTTACATTATATAAATTAATTATTCTCTTTATGTTGGATCGGGTTGATTTCCCTCTGACAACTTCCCAGCTGTCACAGTTTATCCTCGATAAAGGCTACACAAATTATTTTAATTTTCAGCAGGCATTAAGTGAATTAGAAGATGCAGGCTTCATCCGTTCAGAGCTGATCCGGAATACAACCCAGTTTCATCTGACAGACGACGGCAAAGAAGCCCTGGATCTCTTTGATTATAAGATTTCTTCCGCAATCAAGGATGATGTGTATGCATATTTTGAGGCTGAGAAGATCAATCTTCGAAATGAAGTAGAAATATTTGCAACCTATTATCCTGCCAAGCGTAATGAATACACCGTCCAGTGCACCATTTTGGAACACAGCGAGACTCTGCTTGATATCAAGCTGAATGTTCCGACACTGGACCAGGCTACTATGATCTGTGACACCTGGCAGGAAAAAAGTAATACGATTTATGATTATCTAATCCATCAGCTCTGGGACCTGAATTAGAAATTCATCGAGCAATTCCCATATTTCATCCCTTCCCTGCTTCGTTTCTGCAGAGAATGGGATGATTGGAGTTCCCGGTACTGTCTTTAATTTCTCTCGAATAATTTTCAATTGTTTCTGTATTTGGCTTCTTTTTATCTTATCCAGCTTCGTTGCTATGATCACCGGATGGAATCCGTTATCCACGATCCAGTTATACATAATGCAATCATTCTCCGACGGTTCATGTCTGATGTCTACCAAAAGGAATACCAGCCGCAGCTGCTTTGAGGAATGCAGATACCGTTCGATCAGCTTTCCCCACTTCGCCTTAATTTCAGCAGACACCTTCGCATACCCATAGCCCGGAAGATCCACATAATAAAATGCTTCATTAATATTATAAAAATTAATCGTCTGTGTCTTACCCGGCTGTGATGATGTTCTTGCATAAGACTTTCGATTCATCAGAGCATTGATCAGGGAAGATTTCCCTACATTGGATTTCCCTGCAAATGCAGCCTCCGGAAACTGATTTTCCGGAAGCTTACTTGTAATACCACATACGGTTTCCAGATTTACACTTTTAATTACCATTTCAACCTCCAACAAACCACTGTCTATTTTGTATCAATTGCACGTTTTAACACCGTATCCATATCAGAAACATATGTGATCAGCATCCCTTCCGTAATCTCGCTGTCAAGCTCTGCTACATTTCTCCGGTTTCGTTCCGGCACCAGAACTTCCTTTATTCCATGCGCCTTCGCTGCGAGAAGCTTCTCCTTCAACCCTCCGATTGGCAATACCCTGCCCCGCAGCGTAACCTCTCCCGTCATGGCAATATCTCCTCTGACCCGTTTTCCGGTTGCTGCGGAATAGATAGCTGTTGCCAGTGTGATACCGGCTGAAGGTCCGTCCTTCGGAACCGCTCCCTCCGGTACATGAATATGGATATCCTGTTTTTCAAACTCCTGCTTCTTCAATCTGGATCTTACATAGGTCAGAGCAATCTTTGCCGATTCCTTCATAACATCTCCGAGGTTTCCGGTCAGCTCCAGTTTTCCGGTTCCGGGTACCAGATTCACCTCTATGGTCAGGGTATCACCACCAACACTCGTCCATGCGAGACCTGTTGCTTCTCCGATCTTTGAGCTTACATCCCAGTCCTCTGCCTCATACTTCGGCGTCCCGAGATACTCCTCCAGATTGCGTTCTGAAATGCGCAGGGATTTCTTTTCGCCTTCTGCAATCACACGATCTGCCTTCCTGCATAACTTGGCAATCTGACGCTCCAGCTCCCGCACACCGGCTTCTCTTGTATATTCCTCTATAATTCTGTCGATTGCCTTGTCACTGATCGTCAGCTGGGATGCCTTTAGGCCATGCTTTTTCCGCTGCTTGCTGACCAGAAACTCTTTTGCTATATGGAACTTCTCATTCTGTGTATACCCGGACACTTCGATAATCTCCATTCGATCCAGCAGTGGCTTTGGAATCTGACCGGCATCATTTGCCGTAGCTACAAACAGAATCTGACTTAAATCAATCGGAACCTCAAAATAATGATCGACAAATCTGCAATTCTGCTCCGAATCCAGAACCTCAAGCAGTGCAGATGCAGGATCTCCCTTATAATCATTGCCGAGCTTATCTACTTCGTCTAACAATATCAGCGGATTGTTAACGCCTGCTTTCATAATGGCAGTTGCGATCCGCCCGGGCATTGCTCCGATATAAGTCTTTCTGTGACCTCTGATCTCTGCTTCATCCCGCACACCGCCAAGCGAAATCCGGATATATTTCTTATTTACTGCCGTTGCAATGGAACGGGCGATCGAGGTTTTACCGGTTCCCGGCGGGCCCACCAGACACAGAATCGGACTGTCTCCTTCTGCAACCATGTTTCGTACTGCAAGTGAATCCAGGATTCGCTCCTTTATCTTATCAAGACCGTAATGATCTGCATTTAAAACAGCCTCCGCCTGACGGATATTGCGATTGTCTTCTGTTGTTTGACTCCATGGATAATCCAGTAGTGTCTCAATGTAAGTTCTTGCTACCGTAGACTCGGAAGAGGTGACCGGAATTCCTTCCAGACGTTTAATCTCCTTCTTTAACTTCTCTTCTACTTCCTCCGGTGCCTGCAGCTTCGCTAATTTTTCCCGATATTCTTCAATATCACTGACAGCATCCCGGTCTCCGAGTTCTTCCTGTATCAGCTTCTGCTGCTCACGCAGAACATATTCCCGCTGATTTTTCTCTACAATGGTCTTCAGCTGTTCCTGCAGTTCCTTGCGGATCTGATATATTTCTGCTTCACTATGCAGAATTTTCAGCATTGCCACACACCGATTCTCAATATCCGGAATGTCAAGAATCTGTTGTCGTTTCTCATACGCCAGAGGCAACTGTTCTGCCAGTGTATCAATTAAAACTCCCGCTTCCCTGATTCTTGTCAGCTTACGCAGCGCCAGTGGTGTAAGATTCATCCCTGCATCATAACAGGACCGAACTTCTTCCATCAGACTGGTGCAGTAAGCATATTCCTGCTCCGGTACCAGTTCGCGGTCCTTCCATTCCTGCACCTCTGCCAAAAGATAACCGTTCCGTTCTTCAAAATCAAACAGTTCTGCACGTGCCACACCTTCTACCAGCACCCGGACAATATTTTTCGGAAGCTTTACCATCTGCTGAACCTTTACCAGGCATCCAACTTTCTGCAGACTCTCTATACCGAACCCCTGGGAATTATCCTTGTCAAGCTGAGTCACCGCAAACAGCTCCTGATTGCCCCCCATTGCCGCCTTAACCGCTTCAACGGACTCTGTGCGGCTTATATCAAAATGTACAGTTGTATGCGGCAGGATTACGATTCCCCGCAATGCAACCATAGGTATTGTACATTGTTCTTTCATTCTTCTTCACCTTCTGTTTCCATTAAGTTTCCATGTAAACAGTGTGCCGGGAACAAGTCCCGGCACAATCTATTTATGCAATTTCTCCACTGTTTTTCTTCAAGTGCTGCTGCAAAAGTGTCTTCTTCGCAACCGGTCTCTCAGAATACTCAAGCTCCGGTTCTCCGGCATTCTCTACCATATCCTTTGTGATCGTGCACTTTGTAATATGATCATCGGATGGAATCTCGTACATCAGATCCATAACAACATCTTCCATAATTGCACGCAAGCCTCTGGCTCCGGTATTCCGTTCCATAGCCTTTGCTGCCATAGCCCGTAATGCCTCCGGCTGAAATTCCAGATCAACGCCATCCATTTCAAACAATTTCTGATACTGTTTTACCAGTGAGCTCTTCGGTTCTTCCAGAATCCGAACCAGTGCTTCCTCATCCAGCATATCAAGTGTAACCGTTACCGGCACACGTCCTACAAACTCCGGAATCAGACCATATTTTACATAATCCTGTGGCAGAATCTGCTTTAACAGTTCTCCTACATTCGGTTCCTCATTCTTCTGCACTTCCGCATTGAAACCGATTGCCTTCTGGCCGATCCGGTTCTCAATAATCTTATCCATGCCGTCAAACGCACCACCGCAGATAAACAGAATATTGGTCGTATCTATCTGGATCAGTTCCTGGTGCGGATGCTTTCTTCCACCCTGTGGCGGAACAGAAGCAACGGTACCCTCAATAATCTTTAGAAGTGCCTGCTGTACACCTTCACCGGATACATCTCTGGTAATCGATACATTCTCGGATTTCTTGGAAATCTTATCGATCTCATCAATATAAATAATTCCATGTTCTGCACGTTCAATATCAAAATCCGCTGCCTGTATCAGCTTCAGAAGAATATTTTCAACATCTTCACCCACATAACCGGCCTCTGTCAAAGCAGTTGCATCTGCAATTGCAAATGGTACGTTTAACAGCTTTGCCAGTGTCTGTGCCAGATAAGTCTTACCGGAACCGGTCGGACCTACCATAATGATATTACTCTTCTGTAATTCAACTTCAAAATCCTTCTCGGATAAAATTCGTTTATAGTGATTGTAAACTGCAACCGACAAAATCTTCTTTGCCTGCTCCTGTCCGATTACATAATCATCCAGAAATGCCTTGATTTCCTTTGGTCTTAACAGATTGATCTCTGTATCCACAGCCTCTTCCAGCTCTTCCTGAATGATTTCATAACATACCTCGATGCATTCGTCACAGATGTATGCGGAAGGTCCCGCAATCAGCTTACGAACCCGATCCTCCGGCTTATTACAGAACGAACACTTCAAAGGTTTTCTTTCATCACTTCGATTTGCCATTTAGTCACCTCAATCAAATTTGATACACTACTGACGACCGGAAATAACCTGATCGATCAAACCATATTCCTTAGCTTCCTCAGCGCTCAGCCAATTATCACGATCCGTGTCTTTCTCAAGTATTTCGATTGATTTTCCGGTTTCTTTTGCAAGAATCTCATTGATCTTACGCTTTGTCTTTAATATATGCTCTGTTGTGATCTGCATATCACTTGCCTGGCTTCCGCTTGGCATTCCACCCATTGGCTGATGGATCATGATTTCCGCATTCGGAAGTGCCATACGCTTACCCGGTGTACCTCCGGCCAGTAAGAATGCACCCATGCTGGCAGCCATCCCACAACAGATTGTTGACACATCGCATTTAATATACTGCATGGTATCATAAATACCGAACCCGGCCGATACAGAACCACCCGGACTGTTAATATAAAGACTGATATCCTTTGACGGATCTTCTGACTCCAAAAACAGTAACTGTGCAATTACCAGACTTGCTGTAGTGTCATTTACCTCTTCACCTAGAAATATAATTCTGTCCTTTAACAAGCGCGAATAAATATCATAAGAACGTTCGCCTCTGCCTGTCTGCTCAATGACATAAGGTACTAAACTCATAAACTTACCTCCTTATATAAAGGTTATGCTTTAAACCTCTTTCGCAGCCTCTACTACCAGATCCACTGCTTTCTGGATTGCAATGTCCTTCTTAATAGAGTCTGTCTCATGCTCTCCGATTACTTCCTTTAATTTCTCCAGCTCCATCTGGTACATAGAAGCCATATTTTCCAGTTCCTTGTCAACATCCTCTGCTGATACCTCAATTGCTTCTGCATCTGCAATTGCTTCTAATACAAGACGTGACTCAATTCTACGTAATGCTTCCGGCTTGCACTGCTCCTTAAATGCATCCATATCCATGCCGGTAAACTGTAAATACTGCTCTAACTTCAGTCCCTGATAGCTTAAACGCTGAGCAAACTCATCTACCATCTGCTCCTGCTGCATCTCTACCATAGCATCCGGGATTTCCATAGTTGCATTCTCTACGATCTTATCGATAACCTTACCTTCTTTTTCACGCTTTGCATCAGCTTCTTTCTTAGAAAGCAGATTCTTCTTAATATCTTCCTTATATTCATCCATTGTGTCAAATTCAGAAGCTTCGCTTGCAAATTCATCATCTAACTCCGGAAGCTCTGTAGCACGGATTGCCTTAACGTTAACCTTGAACATTGCCGGTTTACCTGCAAGTTCTTCTGACTGATAATCTTCAGGGAAGGTTACATTTACTTCTACTTCATCACCAATATTCTTTCCAACCAGCTGGTCTTCAAAAGTATCAATGAAAGAATGTGAACCCAGCTTTAACGGATAATCGCTTCCCTTACCGCCTTCAAATGCTACGCCATCAACAAAGCCTTCGAAGTCAATTGTTACTTCATCATCCATCTGTGCAGCACGATCCGTCACATCTATGCTTCTTGAATTCTGCTGCTGGATACGCTTCAGCTCTGCTTCCATATCCTCATCTGTTACTTCTACTACCTGCTTTTCAACTTCGATACCCTTGTAGTCACCCAGAGTTACTTCCGGCTTTAATGCTACCTCTGCCGTAAAGATGAAGTTCTTACCCTTCTCCATCTGAACTACATCAACCGTTGGTCTGGATACTACTTCCAGATCACTCTCTGCCATCTCACGTGGATAAGCATCCTGAATACAGATATTAGCTGCATCTTCATAGAACATTGCAGGGCCGTAAAGTTTCTCTAAAAATGCCATTGGCACTTTGCCCTTACGAAATCCCGGAACAGAAATCTTACTCTTCTGCTTATTATAAGAAGTTGTCATTGCCTTCTCAAATTCTTCAGCCGGCACCTCAATTGTAATCTTAGCCATATTCTTGTCTAACTTCTCCACTGTGTAACTCATTTTATTACGTCCTCCTTGTAAACGTTACTTTGCATGTTTAAACGGGTCCAAGCCCACTAATCACTAAATTATAGCACAACCATCTTCCATATGTCCAGTGTTTTGAAACAAAAAGCGTCTGAAGATACAGATATCTCCAGACGCCCTCTTTTATTCCTGATTCATTATATGATACAGCGTTAACTGCTTACTTGTTAGACATTGACTTCATCTGAGCTTCTACCAGCTTCTTAGTCATCTGTCCACCAACAGAACCGTTCTGTCTGGACGTTAAGTCACCATTGTAACCCTGCTTTAAGTCTACGCCAACCTCTGACGCACACTCCATCTTAAAACGATTCATTGCTTCACTCTTTGAATATTTGCTAGACATACTTTTTACCTCCATCGATATTTTTATTTTAAGACCTCCGGCAATTCAAGAACCGAATCTCAGTTTCTGAATTGCTTGTTGTCTTACTTATAGTATCTTCCGGATTTCTTAAAGTATTATGGTAAGTTATGGTTGCTTTTTCTTGCAAATTCCAAAGCCAAATCCTGCCGCTGCCAGACCGAGAATACCGATCCATACAATCGGTGCCGCATCACCGGTCTGTGGTGATGAGCTGTTTTTGCCGGACTGTAATGAAATGTTTGTACTCTTCGGCGTTACAGATATATCTCTTGTAGAAGCTTCTGTATCGGTCTGTCCGCCTGTCGATGGCTGCTCTGTGGTCGCCTCCGTCGATGCTGCGGTATTATCCGTTGCTGTTGTAGCTGTATCTTCGGTAGCAGTATCTGTCGTTGTTACATCGGAATATACAACTGCGTAGGTTGAGAACAACGCACTTTCTATCGTATATGTATTTGGATTCGTATCCAGATCCGTCAGCCGTTCTGCCTTATTATCGTGAATCCGTATTACGCTTAAATTATCATGGGATGCCAACTCACTGCTTAACGGAATTACGATCCGTAATGTCTTTCCTCCCGCAATCGCCGTCACCTGCTTCTCTGAAATAACACCATAGGCTCCGATACTTCTCTTCCATATTGATAAATCCAGACCCATTCCCAGTGTCTCGCCCTTCTTCATCTTCCGGTTCAAGGCTACACGATCTGATTCTGGAATCTCGGACTCGGATAATCCATTGACCTTCATACAGAATTCAATGATACCGCCGGATTCAATGACACTGTAATCTGCCGGGCTTCCGAAGTTTGTACTGTCTTCAAAAATATTTTCAAGACCGATCACACTGACTCTTGGTGTTGTCTCATCTGCGTATTCCACAGATGTTGCCTGACCACTCTTTAATACCAGTTCAATCGCTGAAACCGGCTCGATCACCGTCTGATTCTGAATGACTACACCTTCACTGGCTACACGATTATCGTTCACTGCCTGTACGGTATAACTGCCGTTTGCGACATTCGCAAACATGAAGTTATCACCATTCTTTACATTCTTGGACTGTACAATATCATTTCCGTTATAAAGCACAACTGCGATCGGTGATTTATCGGTTGCATCCAATGTCTCATCCACAACCGTACCTGCTATTGTAATACCCTGTGTTTTAGTTCCGCCGGTCTGGAAGGTTCCCGTATGATCACAGCTCTGACCATCCTGTGCAATTGCCTTTACTGTAAACAGGTAACGGGAATCTGCTTCTAATTTATTTAATTTTGCTGTAAATGCCTTATTACCGTTTGCATCGGTTGTAATTACAAAACTAGCCGGCTTCTGATCTGTCTTACCTGTATCTGCAAGTCCATATGCCAGTGAGACACCGGACACTTCAAAGGTTCCCGCATATACCTTACCGCTGATCACCATACCACTTGTCGCATTTCCGGTCACTCCGGTCACAACGATCTTCATCGGCTGGAATGCATCCGCTATACCAACATTACCTGCCAGATCCGTAGCATGAATCACATAGCTTCCTTTCATTGCCGCCGTAAAGCTTGCAGAATAGGTGCCGTCGGATTCCTTTGTAAAGCTTAACTTTCTTGTATCCGTGTCGTTATAAACGACCTCCAGACTGCTTAATCCGCTGATCTTCTCCTGTACCTTGAACGAAATCACACTGTTATTACCGTTTCCGCCGGACTGGATATCCGTGATCACCGGTGCGGTCTCATCATAATAGATCTGATATAATCCCTCACCGGAATTTCTCATGCCGGATTCAGTTTCTGCCCATACCCGGATGTTCCAAATACCTTCCTCCGGAAGATTAAACGTATCAGTAACCCGTTCATACCGGTACGGTTCTTCTGTTCCTTCTTTCCATATATGGTAGTAAGTATTGATCTTCGTACCATCCGATGTTTCTTCCGGTTCTGTAATCCGGATTGTTGGATTTTTCGTATACCATCTCTGTCCTTCACTAAGTTCCGGACTTACTTCCAATACCGGATCCGCAGGCACTTCAGAAGATACCTTTTCAAATACAAGTGACAGATCACTGCTATTGCCTGCACGGTCAACGGCTTTAATCGTATACGTACCTTTCTTTGTTACATCAAATGTATACGTATCATCTTTTCCATCTACCTTACTATATGGATAAGCACCGTCTGCATCCTTCAGAGTCAGCATATCCACACCGCTTTCCGTATCCGTTACCGTAAAGGTAATTGTTTTCTTTATTGCCCAGTTCTGATCATAATTCTCCGGACTGATCTGAATCACCGGTGCAGTTCCGTCTACTACAAATGTAACCGGGTTTGACAGTTTTGTGCAGTTTCCTGCATTATCATATGCTGTCACCATTACTTCATAGCTTCCGCTTTCGGTAATCGTCCGCCGGAATGTTTCATTATTAATAATCTGACTCTGATCTTTTACCGTTTCCTTCTCAGCATCTGCAATTACAGTTCCGTTTCTGGTGATTGTCCATTCAATATATGCAACACCTGCATCCATATCCTGCACTTCTGCGGTCAGATTTACCGTTTTATAGAAATAATTCTCACCTTCGTATACACTGTTGCCTTCCGCATCTTTGGCTGTTACCGTCAGATCCGGTGTTTCATCCTCTACTACCCAGTAGTTTGAACCGTCAACGCCGATCATATCCGCCTTATCCGATACATTACCTGCAAGATCGCTTGATTTCAGAGCAATCGTTCCCTTATATTTTACATTAACCCGGAAAACAGCCGTCCCATTGATAATAGCCACTTCTGTTCCGTTCTCATCACCATCCAGATAATAAATCAACTTATCTGTACCGCTTAATGCATCTGTAACCGGCACTGTAATCTCCAGATTCTCCCGGAAGAAATTGCCAAAGCTTAAGAAGTTACCAATCTTGCTGAGTCCGGATGAGTTTACAGTCTTAACCACAATCTGATCCGTATCAATCTCCGGAGCTGTAATATCTACATAAATCTCCAGTTCTGCAATTGAAGTAACTGCCTTGGTCGTACTGTTAGCAAGCTGTACATACAACGGTTTATTGGCACTGCACATTTCCTCTGTAACAATACCACGCTGCACAAACAGCCCCGGTTCATAGGTCCTGGCAATTGTTGTCGGATCATTCGTCAGATATACCATATCGTAATGAATGCCGGTCGCCATCACTTCCGGATTCGTCCGATAATACCACTTATTGTTTGCAAGCTGGTTTCCTGAAATGAAATAGTCATCCTGATATACCGGACTCTCCTGCTTTACAACCAAGGTTCCTTCTGTCACTTCCAGAGTATAGTTTTTCAGATTATTTAACAAATCCTCATTCTTTGTATCAATTCCGATTCGATAATTCTCCCCCGGCAAATAATCAGGCTTGCCGTAATCACAGATGTAATGTCCGAGAATTGCATTTTTAATCGTCTTCTCATCCGCATCCGCAACCGCCTCCGGCAGGTCAGATTTTTCTACTTCAACCATAAACACCGGATCCTGTCCGGTAAGGATATAATCCTGTCCGGTCGGATATGACGGTTTGGTAGTTACATGTACCGTCCGTCTGGTAATGCTTCCGCCTGCCACCTCAGCTGTTTCGGCAACTGTATAATACTCTGCGTCCGCACCTAATACATAGATGTCGGAAATCGTAATAGTCTTATCTGTACCTACATCCGGATCCGTAAACATACCTTTCTGGGATGCATTATTTACGGTTACCTGTGCTCCCGGATTGGCACCGGTGAAATGAATGGAACCGATCGGAACCTCACAGTTACCATCATAGGTCTTTGTCATATTATCCACTCCGGTCACGGTCAGCATCCGCTTTCCGAGATTCAATGTCAGATTCAGCGAAGTATCACTCTCGCCTGTGTTCCGGTTATCGTGAATATTAAAGGTCAGTACCACTGTACCGACAGTCTGCACACTGCCTGCGGTAAGCGAGATCTGATTCTGCTGTGTAGATACCGAAATTCCGGTTAACTCTGTCAGATTATCCAGTGTGACCGTACCATTCATGGTCGTACCACTGGCATCTATAAAGGTAGGTGTGAAATCACCATCTCCTTCTTCATTATGGAAAATCGACAATATCTCATCCAATGCATCGCTGAAGGTATAATTCAGTGTTGCCGTAGACAGTCTGGCTGTCTGATATTTCCACTGGGCAGTCATCTTAAATGTGCCGCCGGACTCCTGAGTCAGGTTCAAAACTTCACCGGCATCCGCATAAGTTACACCATCCTGACCTAACCAGCCATTAAATACATAACCGGTCTTCTTAAAGGTATTCGCAGGCAGTCTCCGCTTGGTTCCGTAATATGCCTGGATCGTATCCATGCTGCCGGTTGCTTCCGGGTCTCCCGATTCAAATACAATATTATATGGATTTGGTTTCCAGTCCGGATTGACTTCAATATCAGAGTCTCCGAAGGTATACTCTGTATCCACGTCCACTTTCATAACATCACTATCATTAATACGCCACTGCGCATATGTATAACCATATTTCTTAAAAGTCGGCTGATTTACCAGTTGAACCTTTGCTGTTCCATCCGATCCGATCACTGCACGTACCTCGACTGCATCCCCTACATCACCGCTTCCCCGGTTAAAGGTTACCTTATAAGCTGTACGTTCATAATATGCATATAATTTCAGAATATTATTCCCGTTAAATGATTCCACATTTACGGTATCAATTCTGGTCTCAAGCTTGTCCTTAGATGTAGTCCAGCAGACAAACTTAAAATAATCTGCTTTTCCGGCTCCCATTTCCGGAGCAGTCAGTGCATATCCTGTTGCAAGTTCTGCTTCACTCTTCGTATCAGCCGACTTGGCAACGCCATTCGCTCCGACATCATATGAGATTGTGTAAACAATCTCCGGGTCTGCCGCTTCCGGCTGCATTTCTTCATTCGGTTCTTCTAAAACCTCGTGATCCGGATTTACATCCATATAGCCTGTCGGCATATCTGTATCCGCCATATCACCGCTGTTTGTATCACTGGCAAGACTGATCAGATACCATGCCTGTGAAATGATCAGCACGCAGCAGACCAGTGCGATTACCGCCCTCTTCGGCCGCTCCATGCATTTTTCCACAAGCAGGAAAAACAGACTGATCACGGATATCAGTGCCAGTGTCGGATACTTCATCCACGGATGTTTTTTCCCCATCTGTAATAACTTCTGAATTACATATTCTTTCGCTTTCATTCACTCACCTCATACTATTCTATCTAACTAACGTCCTGTTACCCCTGTTTACCCAGTCCGGCTAGTATATATTTGCATTTTTACTATCAATAATATACCATATCTTGTATATAAAACAAACACCTTTTCAAAATATATCGGTTATTTTTTTGAATTAATTAGTTTTTCATGGTTTTATCTGACATCCTTCGCATTTTCTTGACCTATTATCATAGAAAGTGGTATTATGAATATTAGGATTTTCGTTCAACCGGTTAGGGGGACAGATTCCAAATAAAATTTATGTTGAGGTGTGAGAAATGATCAAGACATTTGATGACTTAATTTCCAAGGTATCCGAATGCTCTAAGAAAAAGCTTTCCGTTGCTGTTGCACAGGATGATGCAGTACTGGAAGCTGTTCGCGCAGCAAAGGAACGTAACATTGCAGATTCTATTCTGGTAGGTGATGCCGACGAGATCCGCGAGATTGCTGCCGGCATGGATATGAATCTTTCCGATTATGAAATTGTTGATATTAAGGATCCAATCGAAGCTGCAACCAAGGCTGTTGAGCTGGTTCATAACGGAGAAGCCGATATGTACATGAAGGGTCTGATTGAGACCAAGGATTTCTTGAAGAGCGTATTAAATAAGGAAGTTGGTCTTCGTACCGGCAAGCCATTATCCCATGTTTGCGTATTTGAAGTTCCCGGATATGACCGTCTGTTATTCTTAACAGATGTTGCTTTTATCCCATATCCGTCTTTGGAGGACAAGGTTGGAATCATTAACAATACCGTTGAAGTTGTTCATGCCTGCGGAATTCCAAATCCTAAGGTTGCACCTCTGGCAGCTGTTGAGGTCGTAAACCCTAAGATGCCGGTAACCGTAGAAGCTGCAGAACTGACCAAAATGAACGAGGAAGGTAAGATTACCGGTTGTATCGTTGACGGTCCTCTTTCTTTCGATCTTGCATTGGACCCTGAAGCTGCAAAACATAAGGGTGCTGAAGGCAGAAAGATTGTTGGAGATGCCGATATCTTCTTATTCCCGGATATTCATGCCGGAAACATCACTTACAAATGTCTGGTTCATACCTGCAAGGGTGTTAAGAACGGTAATATCCTGACCGGCACTAAGGCTCCGGTTATCTTAACCTCACGTTCTGATACATTTGAAGTAAAAGTAAATTCCATTGCACTGGCTGCTGTTGTTGCAGAAACCATGAAGAATAATCAGTAATATCTGATGTAAGGAGGATTTGTTTTATGTCATACAAAATTTTAATCATCAATCCTGGTTCTACTTCTACTAAAATTGGTGTATTTGAGGACGAAACCCAGGTTATGGAAACGACCCTGCGTCATTCTACCGAAGAAATCGCACAATACGCTTCTATCATTGACCAGAAAGATTTCCGTAAGGACGTGATTTTGAATGCATTGAAAGAGAAAGATGTTGACCTCTCTTCCATTGATGTTGTAGTTGGTCGCGGTGGATTGTTGAAGCCAATTCCGGGCGGTACTTATGCTACTTCCGATGCCTTGATTGAAGACTTAAAGATTGGCAAGCAGGGACAGCATGCTTCCAACCTTGGCGGTATCCTTGCAAAAGAAATTGCTGCTGAGATCGGCAGTAATATTCCATCTTATATTGTTGACCCTGTTGTTGTTGATGAACTGGAACCTGTTGCCAGAATCTCCGGTCATCCGGACATTCCGAGAATCTCTATCTTCCATGCACTTAACCAGAAGGCAGTTGCCAAGCGTTATGCCAAGGAAGTCGGAAAGAATTATGAGGATCTTAATCTGATCGTAGTTCATATGGGTGGCGGTGTATCTGTCGGTGCTCATAAGAACGGTAAGGTTGTCGATGTTGCCAACGCCTTAGACGGTGATGGACCTTTCTCTCCTGAGCGTACCGGCGGCCTTCCATCCGGTGCACTCGCAAAGCTCTGCTTCTCCGGAAAGTATACAGAGGCTGAAGTCAAGAAGATGATCAGCGGTAACGGTGGTTTTAATGCATACCTGGGAACCAATGATATGCGCGATGTTATCAAGCTTGCTCATGAAGGCAATGAGACCGCCCAACTGGTCAAGGACGCTTTCCATTATCAGCTTTGCAAAGAAATCGGCGCAATGGCTGTTGTATTAGAAGGTAAGGTCGATCAGATCATTCTGACCGGTGGTATTGCTTATGGTCAGGAGACTGTTGATGCAATGACTGCAAAGATAAATTGGATCAGCGGTGTTACTGTATATCCGGGCGAAGACGAACTGCTGGCTCTGGCCCAGGGTGCTCTCCGTGTTATGACCGGCGAAGAAAAAGCATTAGAATACTAATTCATGCAAAAACGCTATGGATCATCCGTCCATAGCGTTTTTATTATAAGTATATCCTCTTTACTCTTGACTCTCCGTCTGTGGATAGAACCACTCATCTACCCGGTTATTCTTCCCGAACAGATAGTTATATTGTAACTGTTCATATAAGTCTAACGTGGTATTTTCTTGCTCTTCCAATTCTTCTGTCGTCGTCCACGTTCCATCTGCAGTCTTCACACCTGCAAGTGACAGTACCGGATATTCCCGATGCAGTTCCTTTAAAAACTGCTGATATTTTGTCTGTTCTACTCCTGTTTGATCTAACAACAACGTTGACAAATAATTTGTCGAGATGGCCTCTATGTATTGTCCTCCCAAATCCTGATAATTTGACCACATTACAAATGGTACAATATGTTTTTCCCGTATTTCTTCATCTGTCAGATCATCCGTATCTTTTCCGTATACCATATCATAAAACTTATCGGACAGTCTTGGTTGATGGTCTCCAAACATCAAAATAATTGTCGGTTCATCCACATTTTCAAAATAATTGATCAGATATTCAAACGCCGTATCCGATTCCTTAATACAGGATAAATATTCATCCAGATCCGTACCACCCTTATAATCCAGTGCATGGATCTTTTCTCTCATATTATATACCCGCTCTCCATATCCACTATGATTCTGCATTGTAACATTAAAAATAAAAATCGGCTGTCCTTCTTTTTTCTGTTCATAAACATCTATCAGCTTTTCATAGTCATCCTGATCAGATATATATTTTCGATCAATCTTATAATCAGAGAAATCATCCTTTGTAACAAAATCATCAAAGCCGAAACTTTTATAAACTACTACTCTGTTATATCCTGCTTTATCATATGGATGAATCGCAACTGCCTGATACGGATTTTTCTGTTGCTTCAATGTCCACACCAGTGATGGTGTTTTATCTCCGTGAATATAATTCGTATATGGTACAACTCCAACCGGCAGATTCACCATACTATTTCCGGTTAAAAACTCAAATTCCGAATAAACTGTATTGCCACCGTATGGAGAAACATAAAGATTCCCATATATTGTATCTTCTGTCAAGCTATGAAAATACGGCAGATATTCTTCATCGGTACGGATATCCCCCAAGACACTCAGATCAGAAAACGATTCATTCATAATCACGATAATATTCGGTTGTATCTCCTGCGTCGATGATGTCACTGACGTATCATCTGCCAACTGTTCCAACAATTCAGGATCGTAATCTTTAGGTTTTTGAACCTTTCCGCTCGCTGCATCTGCCATAAATGACAGCAGATATCCGTTTGCTCTCGACTGAATGGATGGATTCCATTTAATTGGCAATATCTGCTTATATAATATATTACTATTTATCAAAATCACCCAGATTCCGATGATTCCTGCACATGCCATTCCCGTATGGATCCACTGTCGGGAAGTCCTTTTTTCCTTTTTCTTTTCTTTTATTACCGCACACAGTGCGATCCCGACTACGGTCATTCCCAGTGCAATCCAGAAATTTCGATTCAATGTATAACTATATCCGTTCGCTACGGAAAGTGCGGTTTTCGCCTGTGCAAAATCTCCCCATGATACAGGATTTCCCCTGAATAATATTACAAAATAATTAATACAGCCAATCAATCCACTTAATCCAATTAATCCGATTCCTGCACACTTCACTCTTCTTGTCGGTATCCAGATCATAATCGCAAGAAACAGATACAGTATAATATTCCAGACTATCCTATATGTTTTTATCTTATAAAAAGGATGCATACAGAATATTTCCATAATTATAAATGACCAGACAGACACCAGAAGCAGAAACAGAACCGCCTTCGCTCCGTTTCGAATCCCGCCATCTTTTTTTATATTATTCTTTAACCAGGTCAACATTTTTACCCACATCAGTTTCAACTTCTTCATACGTGAAAATCACCCTTTTCAAAATTACTCAACGCTTATTATACTTATTTTTTCTCTTATTTTCAATCCTTTTACTTGCAGCTTACCTTAATTTCATCTGTTGACCATTCGTATCACTCTTTTATTTCCCGTATAAACAAGAACAGGAATATTCCAAGTTATACGTATATAACTTCTGAAATATTCCTGTTCATAAAAAGGATTTTGTATTATATCTTGTTCAAAGTTTTTTAATTATTTAGCTGCAAGTTCTGCCTTAATTGCTGCTGTTAAAGCCGGAACGATCTTATTCAAATCGCCTACTACACCATAATCAGCCACATCAAAGATCGGAGCGTCCTCATCCTTGTTGATTGCAACAATAATATCAGACTCTTCCATACCGGCTACATGCTGGATAGCTCCGGAAATACCGATTGCAAAGTATACATTCGGACGTACAGTCTTACCTGTCTGACCAACCTGTAATTCCTTTGGCTTCCAACCGGAATCTACAACTGCACGAGAGCATGATACCTGACCACCAAGTACTTCTGCCAACTCATCTAACATCTTAAAGTTCTCTGCAGAACCAACACCACGTCCACCGGATACTAAGATCTTAGCGTCCATGATATCCTTGATATCAGATACAGCCTTAGAAATCTCAAGGATTTCTACATACTTATTGTTTGGAGTGAAGCCTGGGTTGTAATTAATAACCTCTGCCTTTGCTCCCGGTACACGATCTAACTTCTGCATAACACCCGGACGAACGGTTGCCATCTGAGGACGGTTATCCGGACATGCGATTGTTGCGATTGTATTACCACCAAATGCAGGACGGGTCATCAGCAACTGATTGTGCTTCTGCTCCTGATTTGGAATTGGGTTGATTGGGAAATCACCAATCTCAAGCAATGTACAGTCTGCTGTCAGACCGGTTGCTACTCTTGCAGATACTGTAGGACCTAAATCTCTACCGATTGCTGTAGCACCAACCAGCATGATCTCCGGCTTGTACTCATTGATAACAGAAGCAAGTGCGTGTGCATATGGCTCTGTTCTGTAATTCTTTAATTCCGGATCATCAACTACGATAACTCTGTCAGCACCATACTCAGCCAGCTCATCAACAAGTCCTGAAACCTCTGAGCCAATCAATACTGCAGTTACCTGTGTATTTAACTTTTCAGCCAGTCTCTTTCCTTCGCCGATCAACTCGAAAGAAATACCGCTTAACTGATTGTCTACCTGCTGTGCGAAGACAAATACACCTTTATACTTTTCCATTTCTTCTACGTTCATTGCGCCCATTTTATTCACCACTTTTCCTTATAATTAAATTACATGCTTATCTTTTAATTTGCCAACAATGTAACTAACTGCTTCATCTGGAGAATCCGGAGTAACCTTCTCGCCGGCACCCTTTCTTACCTTATCAGAAGCCTTAGCAATCTTTGTTGGAGAGCCCTTCAGACCGATGTTGGAATCATCTACATCTACCAGGTCTGCTCTGCCAAGAGTTGTAATTTCAGCATTTACAGCGTCGAAAATTCCACCCGGAGTCATATATCTAGGCTCATTCAGCTCAGAAAGAGCGGTAACCAGACATGGCATCTTAGCCTTCAGCATATGATATCCATCATCATACTGACGCTTAACAACAACACTATCACCATCTACCTTAATCTCCTGTGCATAAGAAATTACAGGAATTCCTAAATGCTCAGCGATCTGTGGACCAACCTGTGCGGTATCACCATCGATAGCCTGGCGACCGGTAATGATCAGATCGTAATCTAATTTTCTTAAAGCTCCGGCAATTGTAGTAGAAGTAGCCCAGGTATCAGCACCACCAAGTACACGGTCTGTTACCAGAATACCCTTGTCAGCTCCCATAGCAATTGCTTCCTGTAAAACATCAGCTGCCTTTGGAAGACCCATGGTAAGAACTGTAACCTCTGCACCATACTGATCCTTTAAGCGGAGTGCTGCTTCCAGACCAGCTTTATCATCCGGATTCATAATTGTAAGCATTGCTGCTCTGTTTAATGTACCATCTGGGTTAAACTGTACGCCACCCTTTGTATCAGGTACCTGCTTTATACAAACTATAACCTTCACGTTAAGTACCTCCTTACTTTAATAAGTTTGCAGAAATAACCATACGCTGTACTTCTGAAGTACCTTCGTAGATTTCTGTAATCTTAGCATCACGCATCATACGTTCTACATCATATTCCTTGATGTAACCATAACCACCGTGTAACTGTACACACTTTGTAGTTACTTCCATAGCTACTTCAGCAGCACACAGCTTAGCCATAGCAGCTTCAACAGAGTAAGAAGTCTTATGATCCTGCTGATACTGAGCCTTCTTCATAGCAGCCTTGTATACCAGCAGCTTAGCAGCCTCTACCTTTGTAGCCATATCTGCTAACTGGAACTGTGTATTCTGGAACTGTGCAATTGAACGACCAAACTGCTTTCTTTCCTTAACGTAGTTAATGGTTGTCTCCAGTGCGCCTTCTGCAATACCGAGAGCCTGAGCAGCGATACCGATACGACCGCCATCCAGTGTATGCATAGCAATACCAAAGCCCTTACCCTTAGCACCTAACAGGTTGTCCTTTGGAATACGACAATCTGTAAAGATCAGCTCATAGGTAGAAGAAGCACAGATACCCATCTTGTTTTCCTTAGTACCGAATGTAAATCCAGGAGTACCCTTTTCTACGATAAATGCAGAAATTTCCTTCTGCTTTCTGCCACGCTTCTCAACAGTACCTGTTACTGCGATGATAATATATACATCTGCTTCCTTACCATTTGTAATAAAGCACTTAGAACCGTTTAATACCCACTCATCACCATCTAAAACAGCCTTTGTCTGCTGTCCCTGAGCATCTGTACCGGCACCCGGCTCTGTTAAACCGAATGCGCCAAGCTTACGGCCTGAAGCTAAATCCGGCAGGTACTTAGCCTTCTGATCAGGAGTACCAAATGTCTGGATTGGATCTACGCATAATGATGTATGTGCAGATACAATAACACCTGTAGTACCACAAACCTTTGATAATTCCTCAACACACATAACGTATGTCAATGGGTCACAACCCTGTCCGCCATCTTCCTTTGCAACCGGAATACCTAAGAAACCATACTTTGCCATCTTATCAACGGTCTCTCTTGGGAATCTGTGATTCTCATCAATTTCCTGTGCAAGTGGCTTTACTTCATTCTGTGCAAACTCTCTGAATAAGGTCTGCGCCATCTCATATTTCTTGTCCAAAGTAAAATCCATTGTTTTATTCCTCCATATTATTTTGTAATACTCATATTCTACTGAGCATCAACAGGTGTCTTTGTACGGTCTGCGTTGTATACGTAGAATCCCTTACCACTCTTAACACCAAGGTTACCGCCACGAACCATCTTACGAAGTAATGGGCATGCGCGATACTTGCTGTCACCTGTTTCTTTATAAAGAACATCCATGATAGCCAGGCAAATATCCAGACCTACAAAATCACCAAGCTCCAAAGGTCCCATCGGATGATTTGCTCCAAGCTTCATAGCTGCATCAATACCGGCGATGTCAGATACACCTTCCATCTTGATAAATGCTGCTTCGTTGATCATCGGGATCAGAATTCTATTTACAACGAAACCTGCTGCCTCATTAACCTGTACAGGCTCCTTGCCGATTTCCTTTGAAATCTTAATGATCTGATCTACAGTCTCCTGTGGAGTATTTACACCGGCAATTACCTCAACCAACTTCATTCTGTCAGCCGGATTAAAGAAATGCATACCGATCATAGGACGGGTAAGACCATTTCCGATTTCTGTAATAGACAGAGAAGATGTATTGGATGCAAAAATGCACTCCGGCTTTGCAATCTTATCTAACTCAGAGAATGTAGTCTTCTTTACCTGCATATCCTCGAATGCTGCTTCTACGATCAAATCACAGTCTGCACAAAGATCTTCTTTCAGTCCCGGAGTGATACTTGCCAGAATACTGTCAACCTTCTCCTGAGTCATTTTGCCTTTTTCAACAAGTCTTGCATAACCTTTTGCAATCTTGTCCTTACCACCCTGTGCCCACTCCTGCTTAATATCGCAAAGAGCTACTTCATAACCGTCAACCATTGCAAATGCCTTAGCAATGCCCTGGCCCATGGTACCTGCACCAATTACGCCAACCTTCATGTTTTTTGTCCTCCTAACATATATTTCATCCGGTCAGCCTTTCCAACTCCTTTAAAAGCCGGAAAGACCACCGGACAGTTTATCAATATTACTTATTCTGGAATGGTTCCTTTACCTTTTCCTTGTTCTTATCCAGGAAGAATGCCATACCGTACTTCTGATCCTCTGTTTCAAAACAGCTGCCGAACAGTTTTTCTTCGATTACGATTGCATCATCCATATCTGCTTCCAGACCATCGTTAATTGCCTTCTTGCATGCACGAACTGCGATTGGAGCGTTCTTTGCAATACCTGCTGCCATCTTCTTTGCAGCTGCCATTAACTCTTCCTGTGGATATACTGCATTTACAAGACCGATTCTGAATGCTTCGTCAGCCTTGATGTTTCTGGCTGTATAAATCATCTGTTTAGCCATACCAGGGCCTACCAGACGAGCCAGTCTCTGAGTGCCGCCAAATCCAGGCGTGATTCCAAGACCAACCTCCGGCTGACCGAATACTGCATTCTCTGAGCAGATACGAATATCACAGCTCATGGAAATCTCGCAGCCACCGCCTAATGCAAAACCGTTTACTGCTGCAATTACAGGGATTGGGAAGGTCTCGATCATACGGAATACATCGTTACCCTTCTTTCCGAAAGCTTCTCCCTCTGCCTTTGTCAGCGTAGACATCTCACCGATATCTGCACCTGCTACGAAAGACTTCTCGCCAGCACCGGTCAAGATCACTGCACGTACAGCATCCAGATCGATTGCCTTGAATGCAGCTTCGATTTCTTCCAGCACCTGACTGTTTAATGCGTTTAATGCTTTTGGACGATTGATGGTAACAATACCAACCTGTCCTTCCTGCTCATATGTTATGAATTCCATCTACGTTTTCTCCTTTTTCTGTATTTCCAGTTGGATTAATCACGCTTTACGATGGTTGCACAACCCATACCACCGCCGATACATAAAGTAGCCAGACCAGTCTTGGCATCTCTCTTCTGCATCTCATGCAACAGTGTAACCAGAATACGGCATCCGGAAGCTCCTACCGGATGACCAAGTGCGATTGCGCCACCATTTACATTCAGAACTTCATCCTTGAAGCCTAAGTCCTTCTGAACTGCGATTGACTGTGCAGCGAATGCCTCATTTGCCTCGATCAGATCAAAATCATCAATCTTCATACCGGTCTTAGCCATTACCTTGTTGGTAGCTGCAACAGGACCAATGCCCATGATAGCCGGATCAACTCCGCCTAATGCACCGGCTACGAATGTAGCCATAGGAGTTACGCCTAATTCCTTAGCCTTCTCTTCGCTCATAACTACGATAGCTGCAGCACCATCATTGATACCTGATGAGTTTGCTGCTGTTACGATACCATCCGGCTTAAATGCAGGACGAAGCTTTGCAATACCTTCAGCTGTTGTACCCGGACGTGGACCCTCATCTGTATCTACAACAACTGTTTCCTTCTTCTTCTTAACTTCTACAGGAACGATTTCATCCTTGAACTTACCAGCTTTCATAGCTGCCTCGCATTTCTGCTGGCTCCATGCTGCAAACTTGTCAAGTTCTTCTCTTGTAATACCATACTTCTCTGCTACGTTCTCTGCAGTAATACCCATATGATAGTTATTAAATGCATCCCATAATGCATCGTTTACCATCGTATCAACAACAGTATTGTTACCCATTCTATAACCGAAACGAGCCTGCTTCAATGCGTAAGGAGCCATAGACATGTTCTCCATACCACCTGCAACAACGATGTCAGCATCTCCTGCCATGATCATCTGTGCTGCCATATTTACACAGTTCAGACCTGAACCACATACAACATTGATAGTAACTGCTGGAACTTCGATTGGCAAACCTGCCTTGATAGATGCCTGACGAGCTACATTCTGGCCCTGACCGGCCTGAATAACACAGCCCATATATACCTGATCAACCTGCTCTGGTGCTACTCCTGCACGATTTAATGCTTCCTTAATAACAATAGAACCCAGTTCAACTGCCGGTACTGTGCTTAACTGACCGCCCATGGTTCCGATTGCTGTACGGCATGCGCCTGCTAAAACAACTTTCTTTGACATAATACAATCATCCTCCATTATTCTTTTTCATGCATATCTGCATGGTTTATATGCAATAAGCCTGCACATAAGCTATGTGCATCTTAGCATATTTCAACGTTTTTTGCAACAGGAACTGACCTGGTATTTCCTGTCTCGATCTTTATTTTATATTCTTTTTATGAACATTTCGAATTGTTTTCTTTTTCCCGTTTTTTCCGGTTCTTGCGTTTTGCTTTTCTGCCTGCATGCTATTATTGTTCACCCGGTTCCGGTTGCTATTTTTCCTGTCTCCGCCGGAATAGCCGCCCTTCTCTCCGTCTCCCGACTTCCTTGGACGTATCAGACATTTTTTATCAAATCCTATCAGATCTGTCCGGCCGGCCTTGATCAGTGCCTCTTTCACCAGTTCATAATTCTGTGGTTTCCGGTATTGGATCAATGCACGCTGCATAGCTTTTTCATGCGGATTGGTCGGCACATATACCGGTTCCATCGTTCTTGGATTCAGTCCTGTATAATACATACAGGTAGAAATTGTGGACGGCGTCGGATAGAAATCCTGCACCTGTTCCGGCATATAACCAAGATCCCGCAAATATTCCGCCAATGTTACAGCCTCTTTCAGCGTGGAACCCGGATGAGACGACATCAGATACGGTACCAGATACTGCTCTTTTCCAAGTTTTCGGTTGATTTCCTGATATTTTTCCACGAAACTCCGATACACCTGATTTTCAGGTTTGCCCATTTTCTGAAGGACCGCATCCTCCACATGCTCCGGTGCGACCTTCAGCTGTCCGCTGACATGATACTGACACAGTTCTCTCAAAAAACGGTCATCTGAATCCGCCATTACATAATCAAACCGGATACCGGAACGAACAAATACTTTTTTCACATTCGGAAGCTCCCGTAACTTGCGAAGCAATTCCAAATAATCCTTGTGATCTACCACCAAATTCTGACAAGGCTTTGGAAACAGGCATTGCTTATTCGGACATGCTCCATGAACCAGCTGCTTTTTACATGCCGGATGCCTGAAATTCGCCGTCGGACCTCCCACATCATGGATATATCCTTTAAAATCTTTATCCCATATAATCTTCTCCGCTTCTGCCAGAATAGACTCATGACTTCTTGTCTGGATAATTCTTCCCTGATGGAACGTCAAGGCACAGAAACTGCATCCGCCAAAACATCCCCGGTTGCTTGTCAGGCTGAATTTAATCTCCTGAATCGCCGGAACACCTCCATCTTTTTCATAACTCGGATGATAGGTTCTCATATAATTATATGAATATACCCGGTCCATTTCCATCTGTGACAACGGTTTGGACGGTGGATTCTGTATCACAAACTGCTTCTTTCCGTATGGTTCTACCAGCCGTTTACCGGAAAACGGATCCGTATTGCAATACTGCGTATAAAAGCTCTGTGCATAAGCCCGTTTATCCGTCTTGATCACATCATATTCCGGAAGAGTCTGATAATCATACACGGATTCCAGACTTTTCGTCTTATAGACCGTGCCATTCACAAACGAAATATCCTTTACATCAATTCCGCTATCCAATGCATCCGCAACTTCGATCACAGACCGTTCTCCCATACCATAGATCAGAATATCTGCCTGCGAATCGAGCAGCACAGACCGCCTGACCGTATTAGACCAGTAATCATAATGTGCCAGTCGACGCAGACTTGCTTCAATGCCTCCGATAATGATCGGTACATCATGATATACTCTCCGTACCAGATTTCCATATACGATTGTCGCATAATCCGGTCTTTTTCCCATAACACCACCCGGCGTATACGCATCCTGATTTCTTCGTTTTTTTGATACGGAATAATGATTCACCATGGAATCCATGTTTCCTGCCGAAATCATAAATCCCAATCGCGGCTTTCCAAATATCTGGATACTTTCTTCTTTTTTCCAGTCCGGCTGCGCTATGATTCCTATTTTGTAGCCATGCGCTTCCAGGCATCTGGTGATAATTGCATGTCCGAACGAAGGATGGTCCACATAGGCATCTCCTGAAATATACACAAAATCCACCTGTTTCCAGCCGCGTTCCTGCATTTCTTCATATGTGATTGGTAAAAATTTCTGTTCACTCATTTTCTCTATTTCTGCAATTTATGTATAAATTCTACGGATTTACCGGCTCCCAGCGCAACTGCTTCCAGTGCCTGATCGACTACCATCGCATGTATGCCGGTTTTTGCCTCAATTAACTGTTCCATTCCATATATCAGACTGCCACCGCCGGATAGAATGATGCCACGCTGGGAAATATCGGCTGCCAGCTCCGGCGGGCAGGTCTCCAGCACGCCCAGTACTGCATTTATAATCTGCGCCGTCACCTCACTGAATGCTTCAATCGTCTCATTCGCTGATACCTGCACACGGTCCGGAAGTCCGTTTACAAGGTTCCGTCCCTTCACTTCCATATAATCATCGGCTGCACGCGGGAATACACTTCCGATTTCCACCTTGATTTCCTCCGCAGTCGGTTCTCCGATCAGCAGATTATACTTTCTCCGGATATATTTGATCATTGCTTCATTATAATCATCTCCGGCCACTTTCAGAGAACGATTTACAACCAGTCCTCCCAATGAAATAATTGCAATATCTGTAGTACCGCCTCCGATATCAATCACCATATTTCCGCATGGCTGTGTAATATCAATATCGGCACCGATGGCTGCCGCTACCGGTTCTTCCATAATAAGGACAGCACGCGCACCTGTACGATATGCCGCATCCTCTACTGCTCTGCGTTCTACTTCTGTAACTCCACTCGGCACACAGATGCATATTTTAGGTCTTCGAAACGTTGACTTTTTACTCATTGCCTGTTTAATAAATGCTTTCAGCATTTTTTCAGTTACAGTGTAATCAGATATAACTCCTTGTTTTAACGGTCTGATCACCTCAATATTTTCCGGAACACGTCCAATCATTTTCTTTGCTTTTGTCCCGATTGCAACGAGCTTTTTGGTTCCCTTTTCAAACGCAACCACCGATGGCTGATTGATCACTACGCCCATTCCCTTTACAAACACCAGTACATTTGCAGTTCCGAGATCTATTCCTATATCCATATCAAACATTGTTTTTCCTCTTTCTTTCCGTTGATGTCTATCTTTCTTAATTATATGCCGGATTTGTCCGAACATAAAACAAGGGTTGTTCCGGACACCAATGTAATTGAATGCCCAGACAACCCTCCATTTCCTACATTTAGAAATCTGATTCCAGCAACACTTTTTTATCGGACGCATCTGAACTTCCCAATCCCTGAATGGTTCTTTCTTCTGCTCTTCCTACTGCCTCATTGATCATTTTTAATACCCGGTCCAGATTACCATCTTCTACACCCAGCATTAAATTCTTCAATTTTGACAGTGCCCTTCCATCTGCTTCATAACCCAATTGTTTAATATAGTTTTGTGCGATTTCAAACACAGCACCATTGTCAATACGATGCATCTGAATCAAATGCTTAAAGTATGGCACAATCTTTTCATTGGCCGAGAACAGCCTTGATAGCGAATCAATTTCTCCTGTTAATATGACAGCAATATCATTCTTTGGATCTGCAATCACATCAGCCAGTTCTGCCACCTTATCCGGTCTGACATTTCCCGCATTTTCAATTACCAGACAACCGCCCTGCAATTTTGAAACAGCATCACCCAGATTTACCTTATTAAAAGCTGCTGCTTTAATTACTGCAACCGTACTGTTCTTACATACACCCATTGCATAGAAACTCTTCGCAAAATCAACCCCGATATTTGTAGTTCCGAATCCATGCTTACATAAAATTACCAGATTTTTCGGTTCATCTCTGTTTTCGTCAATAGAAATAATTGCCTTCTTCATCTGACTACTAATAGAATCAACAGACATATACTTGCCAAGAAATTCTTCCGCACCCTTTGGTAATCCTGCCGAACGACTCTTTGCAAATTCTTCCATTCTGGCGGATTCCTCTTCCATAGCCTGTTGTCTTAACTGTTCCTGTGCAGCTTTTACAGCTTCTTCTTCAGCCCTCGCACGCCTTGCTTCCTCAGCTTTAGCCTCTTCTTCAGCTTTCTTTCGAGCCTCTTCTTCAGCCTTCTTCCGAGCTTCCTGCTCAGCCTTTTCACGCGCTTCAGCCTCCGCTTTCTGTCTTGCTTCCTCTTCTGCCTGCTTACGGGCTTCTTCTTCAGCCTGTTTTCGAGCTTCTTCTTCAGCTTTCTTTCGAGCCTCTTCTTCAGCCCTGCGACGAGCATCTTCCTCAGCTTTCTTCCGAGCTTCTTCTTCAGCTTTCTTCCGAGCATCCTCTTCCGCCTTCTTTCTTGCTTCTTCCTCAGCTCTTCTCCGAGCTTCCTCTCGCCGTCTATCTTCTTCGGCCTTTAGTCTTCTCTGTCGTTCCTCTAATTCACGCTGTCTTGCTTCTTCTGCTCTCTTACGAGCCTCTTCTTCAGCTTTCTTTCGAGCTTCTGCACGTCTCTTGATCTCTGCTTCTACTCTGATCCGTTCCTCTGCTTCTGCCTTTTTCCGTGCTTCTTCATATGCTTTTCGACGTGCTTCTTCCTCTTCTGCCTTCTTCCGAGCTTCTTCCTCAGCCTTCCGTCTTGCTTCCTCTTCCGCCTTCTTCCGAGCTTCTTCCTCAGCCTTCCGTCTTGCTTCCTCTTCTGCCTTCTTCCGAGCTTCTTCCTCAGCCTTCCGTCTCGCTTCCTCTTCCGCCTTCTTACGGGCTTCTTCCTCAGCCTTCCGTCTTGCTTCCTCTTCCGCCCTACGTCGAGCTTCTTCCTCAGCCTTCCGTCTTGCTTCCTCTTCCGCTCTACGCCTTGCTTCCTCCTCAGCCTTCCGGCGTTCCATCTCTGCTCGTCTTCGTTCTTCTTCTGCTCTACGCCTTGTCTCTTCTTCTGCTTTCCGACGCGCCTCTTCTTCTGCTTTCCGACGTGCTTCCGCATACTCTGCTTCTCTTTGTCGTACCGCTTCAGCCCGCTCGGCTTCTTTCGCTAACCGCTCTTCTTCCTGTTTCTTGGCAGCTTCATATTTCTTTTCATCTTCGTCATCCGAAAACTCAATGTCATACATACTCTTAACATTATTCGGATCGAGCCCCTTCTGTTCTACAGGAATTACATTTATAACTTTTCCTTGTTCATCTAAAACCGGATCATCTGTCACATCTGAATTTTTAGCAAAATTCAAGCCTAGGCCCAAGCCTTCTTTCGGTGCTTCTTCCAGATTGTCTCCTTCCAGCCCAAAGTTCTCTAATGTAACTCCATCCGGTGATGTATCCTCTAGGGTTTGTCCATCAGAAAGATTTCCTGAGATACCTTCAAAAATCCTTGTTTTTGTTTCTTCCGCAGCTTGAATCTTCTGTTCTTCTGCTTTCTTCTCCGCCTCTTCTTTTTTCTTTTTATCCTCATCCGGATTCCAAGGTCGGAATTTCTGGGTTGTCTGCGTCTGCGCCGTTTTACCAGAATATTTTTCCTGCATTTCCTGCTCTTTTTTCATTTTTTCTGCTTTTGCAGCTTTTTCTTTTTCTACCTGAGCTCTTACTGCCGCTATAATCGCATCTCTCTCATTCATACTCTCTTCTTAGGCGCTCCTTTCTGTCATTATAGTTTGCTTCAGCACCATTACGAATCCTCCGAATTATTTTCATCATGATAGGATTTTACCATTGCCTGCGTAATTGTATTTGATCCAACCAGATTCATAAGAAACTCATCCAGATCCAGTTCTTCCTGTTCCGGCTCCGCCTTCGGGGGTTCCTCTTCCCGGTCCTCCTCTATCAGTTTCATAAGTTTCTCCAATCGTTCTTTAGGACTTAAATTTTCTTCAACATTCATCAGTTTGGATTGATACGGCTTCTTTTCCGGCGAGTCTTTTTTCCATTCCGCTTCTACTTCTGCTTCTATATCTGCAACTGACTGCAGAACGGATGCTATGTAGGAAGATACATTCTCTTCATCGGCTTGTGGATTTTCTCCGGCTGCAGCATCTGCATCCGATGTCTCCACATGTTCCGGCTCCGGCTTTTCAATCTTTTCCGCAGTCGCCTCGTCTATTTGACTTTCTGTCTGCTCTGCCTTCTCTTTTTCCGGCTGAGTGCCTGTCTTTTCATGCTTTTTTCCAAACGGAAGTTTCAATCCGAGAAGTCTCTTCGAAGCCGTTTCCTCATCCTTACCGTCATCATCCTCCATCTGTAAGATAACAGGATCCGGCGGATGTACTTTTAAATCGTCCTTTTCCAGCTGTTTCTCTTCAATTTCCATAATAGAAGCATACAATTCCGTATCTTCTTCCGCTTCCATGATTGGGAACCGGAAATTAGAATTACTCGTATCATACTGTCCCTGCTTCAAAGCCTCCGCTAATGAACAGTACGGTGAATTTCGAAAGCTGGCCATTAACCGGATGCACGCTTCCTTCATCTGGCTTTCCATTCCCAGCGTTGCATATAGTAATGCCAGTTCAAATGCCCATTCATCGGTATAATGCTCTTCACATGCCCGTTCTAATATTTTAAGAAGCTTCTCCGCTTCTACGCGCTGTGCTTTCTGGATCATATACTCCAGAAACATCTTTCCGGAATCCTCCGGTCCTGCATTATGAAGATAAATCTCATAGTACCGCTTTGCACGATGAAAATACCCCATCTTCAAATACAGATAAATCAGATCATATACGATCCGATTGCCCTCCGGTGCCATTATATGTGCCTGAACCAAAGCTTTTCTGCTTTCGTAATATCGTTCATTCTCAAGATACACCTCACCACAGCATCGTAAGAATTGCGGATTCAGCGACTGGAAAATATCTTCTCCTTCCAGTAAATCCAAAGCTTCACCATATTGCCTTGTTTCGGTAAGTTCTTTTACCTTTGTAACCACTGCATAACTGATGCCCAATTATAACACCCCACAATTTTCACTATTTCCAGTGTAACACATTAAATTTTCATTTACAACCTGTATCCTTCACATTTTACTATTTATATACATTTTTTATGGATTTTATTAGTAATTATTACTAAAACAAAGCCTGCAACCATTCCTCCTATATGGGCAGCATTATCTACTCCGACAGAAGTAAAACCATTATATAATGATGCTATACACATAAATACTACCCGGCGGGGTGATAACTGCGACACATTTTCTCTGCAAAACAAAACCAACGCCAGCATTGCTCCGCTTAAACCAAAGATAGCTCCGGACGCTCCTACTGAGCCGGTTGTCCCGCCCCACAAAACGCATGACAGCACACTTCCGACCAACCCTGATATAATATAAATCAGCAGATATTTTATTTTTCCAAGAACCGGTTCCAGGTATACTCCCATAAGCAGTAACACCAGCATATTATTAAGCAAGTGTTCTAACCCGCCATGCAGAAACATACTGGTGAATAACCGATACCACTGATGCATCCCGAATACATACGTTCGGCTGTTCATGCCATTTTCAACCCATGTGCTATAGTTTCCTGTCAGCACCGGATAGAAAAAACAAAAGCAATTTAATATTATGAGCGTCCCGGTTACCCACGGTGCCGTCCGGGCAGTAAAGGGGAGCTTATCTGTCCAGCTTCGTTTCTGATGTTTCTCAAGCTCTGCATTCAGTCCGTCAAACTCCACCGGTTGATGTTCGTACTGCCAGAATCTTCTCTGATCCCTGGTATAGATCCAGAAATTCGGAACCTTCTCCGTCAGCTGCAGGGTCTCCGTCGGAAACATAGCATCCTTTCTGCACATAATATACAAATGATACACATGCTCTATTCCCTGCGTCCGATAATACGCAGTCAACTCCTGCCTTCTCCGCATAATACCATTCCATGAAACTGCCGCATCACTTACCATTACAACATAGCACTCCTGTCCTGCCCGTCTGGTAAATATATATGGTTCTCGGTCCCATTCCCGGCGATATCCTTTGTCAAGCATCATTCGTATAAAATATTGTTCTGTCATAATTAACCGCCATTATAAACTGTTTTTCAATCGTTCACACAATTCCATTGGCTTCTCAATAATCCAATCAGCTCCATTTGCCACCAGAAAATCGTGTCCGCGAAATCCCCACGAAACACCCACACACCGTAATCCCGCATTATGTGCAGTCTGTATATCCACATCCGAATCTCCGACATAAATAGCTGTATCTGTCGTGCAATCTAACTCCTTCATCGCCTTAAAAACACAATCCGGTGCCGGTTTTTTTCGAACATCCGAAGACTCTCCGATCGCAACCGGAATATATTCTTTAAAATAATCATCCCTCAGGTTTTTAACTGCAGAGTCAAATTTATTTGATACAATCCCAATACCGTATCCCTGCATTTTCAGCCACTGAAGCATCTCAATAATTCCGGGATACGGCGCTGTCCGATCCTGCAAATGCTCTGAATAATAACCGCGGAAACATTCCAGACACGGTGAAAAATCCGGATTTTCAATTCCTCCCGGAATCACCCGTTCTATCAACTTCGCCACTCCATTCCCAACTGCCAGCCGGACTTCTTCCAGACTTTTCTGTGGATAATTAAATTCTCGAAGTGCATAATTAGTTGCTGCACAAAGATCCTCCAAGGTATTTAACAAGGTGCCATCCAAATCAAAAATCACAGTTTTAACTTTTGATTCCATATTCTCATATCCTTCCTGCTGCATTTAGATTTTATCTGCGCCCATTATACCATTCCCGTCAAAAAACCTCAAAGACTTTTTACCGTTCTCTGTACATCGTCTGTGCTACCGCTTCCTTCCAGCCATTCAACTTGGCTTCCCGTTCTGCCTTCGGCATCTGCGGTTCAAATACCCGCTCCCTTTTCCAATTTGCAGAGATTTCTTCCGGATTTTCATAATATCCAATTCCCAATCCGGCCAGGCAGGCTGCCCCGAGTGCAGTTGTTTCTATGCACTGTGGCCGTTCTATCAATGTATCTAAAATATCCGCCTGAAATTGCATCAGGAAATTATTTGCACACGCTCCGCCATCTACCTTCAGGCAACGGACCTGCTCAATTCCGGCCTCCTGTTCCATCAGTTTAACTACATCATATGTCTGATATCCCAATGCCTCCAGAACTGCACGGACAATATGATTACGATTACTTCCTCTGGTCAGTCCGGTCAGAATCCCTCTTGCATACGGATCCCAATACGGTGCACCAAGTCCGACAAAAGCAGGCACCATATAGACCCCATTGGTATCCGGAACAGAAGCTGCAGTCATCTCCGATTCCGCTGCAGATGATATCAGTCCCATTTCATCCCGGAGCCACTGTATAGCTGCCCCCGCCACAAACACAGAGCCTTCCAGTGCATAATTTATCGTTCCGTTCATTCCCCAGGCAATTGTTGTCAGCAATCCGTTCTTGGAAAATACCGGTGTCTCTCCTGTATTCATCAATAAAAAACCGCCGGTTCCGTATGTATTCTTGATATCGCCTTTTGCAAAACAGGCCTGTCCGAACAGAGATGCCTGCTGATCGCCGGCCACCCCGGCAATCGGTATAGGACTGCCAAATATCATGCTGTCGGTCTCACCATATATGTAGGAAGAATCATGGACTTCAGGCAGGATTTCTTCCGGAATATCCAATAGATTTAAAATCTCTTTATCCCATCTTTTTTCAACGATATTATAGAGCATGGTGCGTGCTGCATTTGTAACGTCTGTCGCATGAACCGTACCTTTCGTCAGTTTCCAGATCAGCCAGCTGTCAACTGTTCCGAATAAAACTTTTCCCTGTTTTGCCTTTTGCCTGGCTCCATCCACATGATTCAGTATCCACTGTATTTTCGTAGCCGAAAAATATGCATCCACCTTCAGTCCGGTCTTCCGAAAGATCATATCTCCATATCCTTTTATCTCCAGCTTTTCACAGATATCTGCAGTCCGTCTGCATTGCCAGACAATTGCAGGATAAATCGGTTCTCCGGTCTCCCGATCCCAAAGTATGGTTGTCTCCCTTTGATTTGTAATTCCAAGTGCTGCAATATCACGACTGGTTATACCAAGGCGCTCCAGTGCTTCTCTTGCAACTCCCATCTGGGTGGACCATATTTCCATCGGATCATGCTCTACCCATCCACTTTGAGGATAATATTGTTGAAACTCTTTTTGTGCAACACTGACAATTTCTCCTTCTCTGTTAAAGATAATACATCTGGAGCTGGTGGTTCCCTGATCCAGTGCCATCAAATATTTTTCCATGCATATTACTCCTTCGCTTTTCAAAGTTTAAAAAAGGACGAAGACTTCTCTGCTTCGCCCTTTTTCTCTCCCTGTACCCAATACAACAAACAATTAGGATTCAAAAATATTTTGAACCTTTTCGATAACAACCTCTTTCATATCACCACGTGTCTTCTCATACTGAAGTGCAGACTCCAGCGTCTGAAGCAACTCCATACGGGATTCCGGATCAATCTGTTTAATATAATCCTTAATTACAACATCCTTCATTTCGGTCACATTATTCTTTGTCGCCATCTTATCCAGCATTTCTTCATAATTGAAGCCAAGATCTTTCTTAATATCCGCTTCTTTTCTTCCGCAGACATCACACTCTGCATCGCTGACCTTATTAATGCAACCACATACACAAGTCCAGATCATACCGTTAGACTGATACTTCACAACCGCATCAATGCCCCGTTTCTTCTTCAGGCTCTCCAACCGACGATATGACAAGTCTGTTGTGATTGGAAGTTCCTCGCAACTGATTACTTTTCTGGCCGTTACATACTTCCGCACTACAACTTTAGCATCTTTGATCATCTTTACTTCTCGTTCCTTAATATCGCATTCAATCCAGTCTGCTTCCAGCTGTGATACATTATTCTTTTCAAACGTAAAATCCATATCCCGCAGAACGATCTTTTCATCATAATAGGTAGAAAGCTCTACATCCGCACGAATTGCACGAATCTCCTCATTACGATAATTCATAAACACCGGAGAAATCCTTGTGGCATTCTTATCTGCACGAATCCGCACCTGTACCGGACGCAGCAACAATTTTGTATAATAATTAGTAACATACAGATCCTGACGAACACCTTCGTAATTTCTGTTTTCTTTTTCTTTTGCATTAACCGCTGTACCGGTTGCAATAATACCGATTGTATTATTATTCGTCAGACTGCTGGTCAATTCATTATATCGCAGTGTAATGCCGATTACCGCATTGGCACCGAGTTTTTCTGCTTCTTCCTGCATCATACTGACAGCCGTCTGATGTACCTGTGACATCTTTTTAGTCAATGCCTGGCTCTCTTTTGCATCCATTTCCGTATTGCCGCTGAATTCCTGGAAAAACTTTGCGTTTAATGCTGTCTGTCCACTCACCAGCCCAAGATAATCTGTGATATCATAGCCCTGAATATCAGAACCGGATGTCATAATAATTGTATTCATTCGTCAGCCTCCCCATAATTGCTAAATTGTTGTTTAAAATTATAGCATGTTACACAATATAATCCAATGCCTTTTTTACACTTTTTAGCCATTTTTATGATTTGCACAAAGTTTTTTATGCACATTGCACACATCTTGCCTGTCTTTCAACTTTGTCTTATAATATTCCAAGATTATTTATATAAGAAAGAAGGATACGTTTTGTTATGATCATCGATTTTCATACTCATACCTTTCCGGATGAAATCGCAGAAAGAACGATTCACAAGTTAGAAGCCGCCGCCGGCATTCACGCCAGAGTCAACGGAACTTTAGCCGGATTAAAGACCTCCATGAAACAGGCCGGTGTTGATTACTCTGTAATTCTTCCGGTAGTTACCAAACCATCCCAGTTTGATACGATCAATCAATGTGCTGCCGCCATGAACGGCTCCGACCACATCATTTCTTTTGGCGGAATCCATCCGAACAACACAGATATCCCGAACAAACTGGCTTATATCAAGCAGCTTGGATTACCCGGAATTAAATTACATCCGGATTATCAGGAGGTTCACATTAACGATGAACGTTATCTGAAATTAATTACCGCAGCGGTCGATCTGGGATTACTCGTCATTATTCATGCAGGTATCGATGTAGGGCTCCCGGAAGAGGTACACTGCCCTCCGGAAGAAGCTGTCCAGATGCTTTGTTATGTAGAAGAACATGCCAAGGACCCCGCATCCGCCAAAATTATCCTTGCGCATACCGGCGGATGGAAGCAATGGGATGCCGTAGAAGAATTGTTAGTTGGAAAACCGGTTTACTTCGACCTGGCATATACGTTCGGTTTTATCTCCGAATCCCAGCTGCTCCGAATCATTCAAAATCACGGTGCCGACCGTATTCTTTTCGCAACCGATTCTCCATGGAATGATCAGGCTGAAGATATTCATGCCCTGCAGCAACTGCCGTTAAACCAAGAAGAGCAAGCTGCCATCCTCGGAGAGAATGCCGCACGCCTGCTCCGTTTACCGCTTTCCGGAACAGTCTGACCTTATCATTACAGTCCTGATTCAGAAAGCGCACTGCCTTGTATCACATTTCTCACAGTAAATTCCCGGCGGATGGTATTCATTACCATCCGTTTGTTACCACTCCACTGCGGTGCGATCAGCAATCTCTTATCTCCATCGCCCGTCAGTCGATGAATCACCATATTTCTCGGAAGATGCCGAATGCATTGTTCCAGAATGTCAATGTACTCCTTCATTTCCAGTACCTGAAACTTTCCGGACTGATAATCTATTGCCAGATCCGTTCCCTTTAATACATGCAGCAATTGCAGTTTGATCCCCTGTGTTCCGGTCCGTCCTACATATTCTACCGTTTCCAGCATCTGCTCCGCCGTCTCTCCCGGAAGTCCGAGGATCACATGTGTGATCACCTCCAGATTTCTTTCTGTCAGTGCCCTCACCGCCTGATCATAGACTGTCAGATCGTATCCCCGGCGTATATACTGTGCGGTATCTTCCCAGATTGTCTGCAGTCCCAGCTCTACCCATACCGGTTTATACCGGTTCAACCGCTCCAGCATAGCAAGAATGTCCGGAGGCAGACAGTCTGGTCTGGTCGCAATCGACAGGATTACAACCTCCGGATCCTTTATTGCCTCCCGGAATATGGGTTCCAATTCTTCTACTGTGCCATAGGTACTTGTAAATGCCTGAAAATATGCAATATAACCTACATCCCCTTGTGGCAGCTTCTTTTGAATCCGTGCTTTTGCCTCCTGCAATTGTTCCGATACCGGCCGGTTTCTGTCGGCTGCAAACTCTCCGGATCCGTTTCCACTGCAAAAGATGCAGCCCCGGCTGCCACAGCTCCCATCCCGATTGGGACAGGTTCTGCCGGCATCCAGGGCTATCTTATATATCTTTCGTCCGTATTTATTTTTCAGATAATCATTTAAGGCATAATAATACATATCGCACCTCTGGGCTATTTCTTTAGCCATAGCGTACTGTATTTCAACTCTTAAGTCAATGCTCTTTCTTTATCCTGCGTATCGTATACAACTTAACCGTAATTATGGAATCCTGTAGATTCTACCTCCCCTTTATGCAAAACGTCTCCGGTTTCAGCATCTAATACATAATAAATTCTATAAGTTCCACTCATAAATCCTGTATCCAAATCCGCCTGTGCTTCACTCACATCCTGACATTCAACTACAATTGTATCATTTACTTTCTGTATACTCTGCACATCATGAAGTCTCACGTCTGAATCGGTTTTCCATTTGATATTACCTTCTGTATCTGTATACATAAATGCATCCGCCTCGTCTGCTGCCAGCAAGAAAATTCCATCATCAAATTTCCGAATTCCCATCTTTTCTCCTACCAGCTGTGGTTCACAGACATCTTCTCCATTTTCCAGATCTATAATATAAAGATTATTATTCATACTCATATAGAGATTCTTCGTTGTCATATCGCAATATGTAGTACCCGCATTCTGAAATTCTCTGCTCCAAAGGCAGGTTCTGGTATTATCATAATACTCAATCGTCAGGCTATTCGTATCGTAATTGTGCATTTCCAATAAAAAATGCTCGCCATCTGCTCCTACCAGAATATCATAATTATAATGATCTTTATCTGTCAATGTCCCCAAACGATCATAGAATTTATAGCTGGATAATTTCGCATTTGACTGATCCTCCAACGTGCATGTATAGGATGGAAATTCGCTTCCAACTCTTTCTTCAAAGCTTGTTTCCTGTAACAGGATATCGCTTCCGAAAATTCCGGATGCCATCTGTTTCACTTCATCATAAGAAAGCAACGGTGGATAGAAATAATACGAATCACCCAGAACACTGCCATAGGTTCCGATTATTTCCGGTACCATCAAAGATACTCCATCAACATTTGTACTGGTTACACCATTCACTCTTCCGCGCAACAGAATAATATCATCCTGAATAAACCTGGCATCCATTGTAGTCCCCTTGATCAGAACCAGCCGGCTATCCTGCTCAAAATATCTGTTAGATACCTCATCTGAATTTTCAAGCAGATACGCCAGAATTTCAAAATCATTTCCCTCATAAGATAATATTTTTGCCACACTCAGGTAACACTCCACTTGCGCACCCTCGAAGATATCAATATATCTTTGTATCGCCTCACCGGAATTCACAAACATATAATCATGATCAAAATAGAACACTGTCAGCTTTTCCTGTTCACTGGCATCCTCCGAAAGCTGATCCGCACATTTTCCTTCCATCCCGATTTCCTGGTCTTTTCCCTGCAATTTCGCCAACAGGTCTTCCCCATCTTTTTGAACCGTCTGCTTTTCCGTTGCCGCAGAGGACGTCTGTTGTGTATCATTCTGTCCGCTGCTCTTTCCTGCACATCCACTGATTCCTAGCATCATACCAGAAATCAGCCCAAAACACACCATTGTTTTCCATAATCGCTTTTTGTTCTTCTTTGCCATATCTGTACCCCTTCATTCATTATCATATTAACGCAATCCTGCCTTTCATTCGAACTGCTTGGAATTGAGTCTTTTTTATTATATTGTCTTAATATGACAAATTTTGTCAGTATAGCTATTTAAATTACAAAAACCCATTTTAATTTTATTTTCTCAATCAAAAAGAGATGTATGAATCCTCTGCAATCCATACATCTCTTTTCATTTCACTTTATATTTCTATATTACTGTTCTTCTACCGATTTAATCTCACCGATATCAATCACTGTCAAATCCTGCTCATTCGCCTCCAGACTGGTCAGCAATGCATCTGCCGTGTCCAGACTGGTCAGACAGTATACACCGGTCTCAATTGCATGACGGCGGATGATAAATCCATCCTTGCTATGCTCTACACCCTGAGAAGGAGTATCAATGATCAGATCGATTTCGTGACTCAGAATCAGATCAAGCAGGTTTGGAGATGGCTCCTCTACCTTATTGATCACCTGTGCCGGAACACCATGTTCATTCAATACTCTTGCCGTACTCTTTGTAGAATGGATCTCATATCCGAGTGCTGCAAATCTTCTTCCGATTTCAATAGCATCCAGCTTATCGGAATCTTTTACTGTCAGTATCATCTTCTTATGCTTCGGAAGTCTTACACCTGCACCAAGGAATGCCTTGTACAGTGCTTCATTAAAGTCTTTTGAAATACCCAGACACTCACCTGTCGACTTCATTTCAGGCCCCAGGCTGATCTCAGCTCCGCGCAGCTTCTCAAATGAGAATACAGGCATCTTAATTGCATAGTATTCTGACTCCGGCTGTAAACCAGGTGTGTAACCAAGATCTTTTAATTTTGCACCTGTGATAACTCTGGATGCAAGATCTACGATCGGAATACCGGTTACCTTGCTGATATAAGGAACCGTCCGTGAAGATCTTGGGTTTACCTCGATTACATATACCTCATCCTGATATACAATAAACTGAATATTGATCAAACCAATTACATGCAGACTATTAGCCAGTTTTCTTGTATATTCTGTAATAACACGTTTAATCTTATCCGGTAAACCTGCAGGATATACGGAAATACTGTCTCCGGAATGGATACCGGCGCGTTCCACATGCTCCATGATACCAGGAATTACAATATCCTCGCCATCGCATACTGCATCAACTTCTACTTCCTTACCCATCAGGTATTTATCGACCAGAATCGGATGCTCCTGTACATTTCGATTAATTACATCCATGAATTCTATGATGTCCTTGTCGGCAATTGCAATCTGCATACCGGCACCACCCAATACATAAGACGGACGTACCAGCACCGGATATCCCAGCTCATGTGCAGCTTCCAATGCCTCTTCACAAGTAAATACCGTCTTACCGGCAGGTCTTGGAATGCAGCATTCTTCCAGAATCTCGTCAAACAGCTCACGATCCTCTGCTGCGTCTACATTCTCAGCACTCGTTCCCAGAATGGTAACACCCATCTTCAGCAGTGCTTCTGTCAGCTTTATCGCAGTCTGACCGCCAAACTGTACAACCGCTCCATCCGGTTTCTCCAGATTCACAATCGACTCCACATCTTCCGGTGTCAACGGCTCAAAATACAACTTATCCGCAATATCGAAGTCTGTACTTACTGTCTCCGGATTATTATTTACAATAATCGTCTCATACCCCTGTGCCTTTAATGCCCAGGTTGCATGAACCGAACAGAAATCAAACTCAATACCCTGTCCGATTCGGATCGGACCGGAACCGAGAACCATGATTTTCTTCTTGGAATGATCCTCTTCTACCTCATTCTCACCATCAAAGCAGGAATAATAGTAAGGAGTGGTTGCTTCAAACTCTGCTGCACAGGTATCAACGATCTTATAAGAAGCATGAATATCCATTGCATATCGCATAGCCTTGATCTCGGCCTCTGTCTTTCCGACAATCTGGCCAATTACCTTATCCGGGAATTCCATACGTTTTGCTTCCTGCATCAGTTCTTTATTGATTTCCTTAGCATCCCGCAGTTTTTGCTCCATCTTTACCAGATTTGCGATCTTATCCAAGAACCAGATATCAACCTTAGTAATGGAATGAATCTCACCCAGCGAAATACCTCGACGGATTGCTTCCGCAATCACAAAGATACGACGGTCATCTATTTTATGCAGACGTTCATGAATCTCTTCCAGCGGACGCTTGTCATAATCCAGATAAATCAAACTGTCAACATGCTGTTCCAGAGACCGGAGTGCCTTCATCAATGCGCCTTCGAAATTTGTACAGATACTCATAACCTCTCCGGTCGCCTTCATCTGTGTTGTCAGCGTACGCTTTGCCTTAATAAACTTATCAAACGGCAGTCTCGGAATCTTAACAACCACATAATCCAGAGCCGGCTCAAAGCTTGCATAGGTCTTGCCGGTAACTGCATTCTTAATTTCATCCAGATTATATCCGAGGGCAATCTTTGCTGCTACCTTTGCGATCGGATAACCGGTTGCCTTGGATGCCAGTGCGGAAGAACGGCTTACACGAGGATTTACTTCGATCACGCAGTACTCAAACGAATCCGGATTCAATGCAAACTGTACATTGCAACCGCCCTTGATATCCAGCTCACTAATAATATTCAAAGCTGCGCTTCTGAGCATCTGATGCTCTTTATCAGCCAGTGTCTGTGATGGTGCAACAACGATACTATCACCGGTATGGACACCAACCGGATCCAGATTCTCCATATTACAGATTGTAATACAGGTACCGTTGGCATCCCGCATTACCTCATACTCAATCTCTTTCCAACCGGCGATGCAACGCTCTACCAGAACCTGTCCTACTCGGGAAAGACGAAGGCCGTTCTCCAGAATATCTACAAACTCTTCTTCATTTGCTGCAATACCACCACCAGAGCCGCCCAGTGTATAAGCCGGACGCAATACCGCCGGATAACCGATCGTCTTAACGAATTCCAGACCATCCTCTACTGTCGTAACTACCTGTGACGGTGCACATGGCTCATGGATCTTCTCCATGGTCTTCTTAAACTCATCACGATCCTCAGCCTTCTTAATCGTCTGTGCAGTAGTACCGATCAGACGTACATTATGTTCTTTTAAGAATCCGGACTCTTCCAGTTCCATAGCAATATTCAATGCTGCCTGACCACCCAGGGTCGGAAGAACGCTATCCGGCTTCTCTTTCATAATAACTTTCTTTACAACTTCCGGTGTCAATGGTTCAATATACACCTTATCCGCAATATCTTTATCTGTCATGATGGTTGCAGGATTTGAATTGATCAAAACAACGCAGATTCCCTCTTCGCGAAGTGAACGACATGCCTGTGTTCCTGCATAATCAAACTCAGCAGCCTGACCAATTACAATCGGACCGGAACCAATTACTACAACCTTTTTAATACTTGCAATCTTTGGCATTATTTTGACACCTCCATCATATTCATAAACTCATCAAATAAGAAATCTGTATCCAGCGGACCGGCACATGCCTCCGGATGGAACTGTACGGTCTGTACATTTTTTCCCAGATAATGCACACCCTCTACGGTTCCATCATTTACATTCACATAACTCACTTCTGCCACTTCACGGTCCAGAGAACTCTCCTTTACCATATATCCATGGTTCTGTGTAGATATATATACCTTTCCGGTCTTTAAGTTTCGAACCGGATGATTGGCTCCGCGATGACCATACTTCATCTTCTCTGTATCACCGCCATTGGCCAGTGCAAGCAGCTGGTGTCCCAGACAGATCGCGAAGATTGGAACATCGGTTGCAAATAATTTCTTAATCTCTTCAATGGTCTTCACACAGCTCTTCGGATCGCCAGGACCATTTGTCAGCATAATTCCGTCCGGATTTCCTGCAAGAACTTCCTCTGCCGGAGTCTCTGCCGGATATAAGGTAACCTCACAACCACGTTTCTGCAGAGAGCGGATGATATTTCTCTTTACCCCAAGATCGATCATTGCCACCTTATAGATCCGGTTGCCTTCTGCCGGATAAACCTTCTTCTCCTTACAGGTTACTTCTGAAACTACATGACCAATCTTAAATGCACGGATTCTAGGCAATACTTCATCCAGCGAATAGTTCTCATCGGTTGTGATCATGCCATTCATGGTACCCTTTTCCCGCAGAATCTTAGTCAGGGCTCTGGTATCAATGCCTTCAATTCCGGTTATATTATTTCTTTTTAAATATTGTTCAAGAGTTTCTTCACATCTGAAATTACTTGGAAGCTTTGCGATTTCACGAACGATAAATCCAGACTGCCACGGCCGATCTGCCTCAGCATCTTCTAAACATACACCATAATTACCAATCAATGGATATGTCATGCATACTGCCTGACCTGCATAAGAGGGATCTGTCAATACCTCCAGATAACCGGTCATCGATGTATTAAATACGATTTCACTGATAATCTCCTGTGTAGAACCCATGCTTTTTCCAGCAAATACAGTGCCATCTTCAAGAATAAGAAAAGCCTTCATTTCTCCACCTGTTCCTTTCATTTTTTCGGTTTTTTTCCAAAAAAAAAAGACTAATAAGCCCTAATTACCCGCCCAGAGACGCACCAATTAGAGTCAATCTTTTTCTGGCATTTCTTAAATTGATAAAAGTTTAACACAACCACCGCTCCTTTTCAACCCTTTTTCTACAATTAATTCTTTTTCTCATTCTTTTCCCGCTCCCTCTCCAATCTGGAATACACGCATCCACAGTAATCCTGTCGATACAGATGATATTCTGCCGACAGTTCGATTGATCGCTTATATCCGTTCCTTTTCTTAAAATCCGAATACAAATATGCAATCTGACATTCCTCTGCCATCCGTTGTCCGATTTCATTCAGCCACTCTGCATTTTTATACGGACTGATGGATAAGGTTGTCGTAAAATAATCATATCCCTCTGTCTTACACTTCTGGGCCGTCTCACGAAGTCTCTGCTCATAACACAGATAACAGCGTTTTCCACGTTCCGGCTCATTCTCCAGTCCACGCGCCATGGCGTAGAATTCTTCCGGACGATACTCTCCTATCACCAGTCCCACCGGATAGCGGGTCGGAAATTCTTTCAAAAAACGTTCCAATTCCATCACCCGCTTGTCAAATTCTTCTTTTGGTGATATATTTGAGTTATAAAAAAACAATGTAATTTTGAAAAAATTTGATAAATATTCCAGCACATAACTGCTGCATGGAGCGCAGCAGGCATGAAGGAGTAACGTTGGAACTTCTCCGGCGTTTGAAATTTCCACCAATTTTTCATCTAATTTTTGTTGGTAATTCACATTTTTATCCATATTTTTATCTCCTTTATGGAATATAACGAATTTATATTATGTTTCTTATGGCAAAACTCAATACTTTTATTCACTTTTGCTAATTGACTTTGTTCATAATATACAATATACTATTATCAAAGAAGTATCAATAGCGAATTACATAATGATGTACGAATGTACAAAGATACAAATTTTCATAGGAGGTAATAGCTATGACCGTAGAGGAAGCAGTAAAAAAGTTCAAACTTGAACCAGTAAACGTGTACACCGCCAAAGCAAAAGCGAAGGAATTGAACGTTGACGAGGTTTTATATATGAATGTTCAGAAGAATAAGTACGCTTACATCGTAAAAGATGGTTCTCGAGGGTTTGTTCTCTACCAGGATGAGAAGAGCTTATATACAAAAATGTATAAAGGTCTTAAAATGACTCCTTTACAACCATAAGTTACTTAGTTCTTATTTATCCATATGACTAGCAACTGTTTGAATTTAATTACAGGTAATAAAATAAGTCGTGCAAAGCACGACTTATTTTATTGCTCTTGTTCTACTCTACGCTGTAATTAGGCGCTTCTTTTGTGATCTGAATATCATGTGGATGACTCTCCTTCAAAGAAGCAGATGTAATCTTCACAAATCTTGCCTTTTCATGCAGTTCTTCAATATTCTTGGATCCACAGTAACCCATACCTGCACGCAGACCACCAATCAACTGGAATACAGCATCTTCTACCGTTCCCTTGTATGCAACTCTTCCTTCTACGCCTTCCGGAACTAATTTCTTGGCATTGCTTTGGAAATAACGATCCTTACTTCCATTTTCCATAGCAGAAATAGAACCCATACCACGGTATACCTTATATTTTCTTCCCTGATATAATTCAAACTCTCCCGGGCTTTCATCCGTTCCTGCAAACAGACTACCCATCATACAAACATCTGCACCTGCTGCCAATGCCTTTGTAATATCACCGGAATACTTAATACCACCATCTGCAATAATCGGAATGTTATACTTCTGTGACACAGAATATGCATCCATAATCGCTGTCATCTGCGGTACACCGATACCTGCTACAACTCGTGTTGTACAGATAGAACCAGGTCCGATACCGATTTTAATCGCATCTGCGCCGGCCTTGATCAGATCTTCTGTTCCCTGTGCTGTTGCAACATTTCCTACGATTACCTGAAGCTCAGGATATGCATTTTTAACAATTCCTAATGTTTTCAATACATTGGCTGACTGTCCATGTGCCGTATCAATTACAATCGCATCTACCTTAGCCTTTACCAGCTCGCTGACACGATCCAGAATATCCGGTGTAACACCTACTGCAGCACCGCACAACAATCTGCCCTGAGAATCCTTTGCTGAATTCGGGTACTTGATCTGCTTTTCAATATCCTTAATTGTGATCAGACCCTTTAAGTTAAAGTTCTCATCTACAATCGGTAATTTCTCTTTTCTGGCTTTTCCTAAGATTCTCTTTGCTTCTTCAAGAGTAATCCCTTCTCTGGCTGTTACCAGATTTTCTGTTGTCATAGACTCTTTAATTTTCTTCGTATAGTCTGTTTCAAACTTCAAATCACGGTTTGTTAAAATACCAACCAGCTTACCATTCTCAGTAATCGGCACGCCGGAAATCCGGAACTTTGCCATCAGCTTATCAGCATCATCTAAAGTATGTTCTGGAGATAATGAAAAAGGATCCGTAATGACACCATTCTCTGAGCGTTTTACCTTATCAACCTCTTCCGCCTGCTGCTCAATAGTCATATTCTTGTGAATAATACCAATACCACCCTGTCTAGCCATTGCAATCGCCATACGATGTTCTGTTACAGTATCCATACCGGAACTCATCAATGGAATCTGCAACTGAATCTTATTTGTCAGTCTTGTAGTAAGAATAACATCATTCGGAATCACTTCTGAATACTGAGGTACCAGCAACACATCGTCAAAGGTAATTCCTTCGCCAATAATCTTACTCATTTCTCCATTCACTCTCCTTCTTTTCTCTTGCTTGTTATTTATATGACTCTGTCATCCCCATCAAAGGGGTATCATCTATCCTGGTAATACAGATGAATATCTCTTACAGTAACAAATCTAAAAACCAATGTCAACTCTAATCTTCATATATCTTATCCGGTACCAGCTGTCTCAAATGATTCATCATGGCATCTGTCGGCTCCAACATAATCGTAGTACTGACGCCTTTCAGATCCAGTACAAACCCATATACCGGGCTGGTCGGTTCTACAGATGTATAATCCGTATAGCGCATCTGCGGATACCGTTCCCTTTCATTTGCCAGACGAATAGAGCCTTCAGGTGCAATAAATCGTATATTATTCGTTTCAAACTGAATTGCCGTGCGTCTCCGTTTCCGGTTCATAATCTTGGCAATCTCAATCTCTTCATTATAGAAACAATAATCATACTCTATATATTTTTCCCGAAACATGACTACAAAAGCTATGATCGCTACAATTGCAACCGGTATAGTTACAATCACCCAATAAGCTGCCACCAGACTCACAATTGCTAATCCAAGCATTGCCCACATCCAAATCTGTCCCCGTTTATTCGGCTTCGCAACTACACCCTTTTCCTCATAAAAATCTTTTATTATCATGCCGTTCCTCCATTCGTCTTTCCTTATGCATTAACACGCTTTCATCTTACTTATCTTATTTGGAAAGCTGCTCGTCAATTGCCTTCGCTGCCTTCTTGCCGGCACCCATTGCCAGGATTACGGTTGCTGCACCTGTTACGGTATCGCCACCTGCGTATACACCATCCTTACTGGTCTTCATGGTATCTTCATCAACAATGATACCACCCCACTTCTGCGTCTCCAGACCAGGGGTTGTCTGACGGATCAACGGATTCGGGCTCTGACCGATCGCAATAATAACAGTTTCTACCGGAATTACATAATTAGAACCCTCTACCGGCACCGGTGAACGTCTTCCGGATGCATCCGGTTCACCTAACTCCTGCTTTACAACCTCAATGCCGGTTACCCAGCCATCTTCTCCATGAATCTCACATGGATTATTCAGAAGCTTGAAGATAATGCCCTCTTCTTTTGCATGATGTACTTCTTCTTTTCTTGCAGGAACTTCATCCTCGCCACGACGATATACAATATATACATTTTCAGCGCCCAGACGTTTTGCTGTTCTGGCTGCATCCATAGCAACATTACCGGCTCCGACAACTGCAACATTTCTGCCTACCTTAACAGGGGTAGGGGTCTCAGGAAACTTATACGCCTTCATCAAGTTTACCCGTGTCAGGAATTCATTTGCAGAATATACACCTAACAGGTTTTCACCCGGGATATTTAAGAACCGCGGAAGTCCGGCTCCACTGCCTACGAATACAGCCTGATAACCATCTGCCATCAGATCATCAATTGTCATGGAACGCCCGATAATTACGTTTGTCTCAATATCTACGCCCAGATTCTTTACGTTCTCAATCTCTCTCGCTACCAAATCCTTCGGGAGACGGAATTCCGGAATACCATAACTCAATACACCACCCGCTTTGTGTAATGCCTCAAAGATGGTTACATCATATCCCTTCTTTGCCAGCTCACCTGCGCAGGTCAGCCCGGAAGGGCCGCATCCTACAACCGCTACCTTCTTACCGTTTCTTGCAATATCAGCAGGTACCGGTGTTGCATTTGCCATATGATAATCTGCAACAAAACGCTCCAGTCGTCCGATTCCAACCGGTTCGCCTTTGATTCCACGTACGCACTTACCCTCGCACTGGTTCTCCTGTGGGCACACACGTCCACAGATTGCAGGTAATGCATTCTCACTGGTAATAATCTCATAAGCAGCTTCAAAATCTCCTTCTGCTACCTTTTCAATAAATCCGGGAATCGGCACATTTACAGGGCAGCCATTCATACATGGCTTCTTCGGACAGTTCAGACATCTGCCGGCTTCCTCCATCGCCATTTCCTTCGTATAGCCCAGGGCAACTTCCTTAAAATTCTTATTACGGACATTTGGTTCCTGCTCCGGCATAACCACCTTTGTCATACTCATATTCTTACCCATGTCTATACACCTCTTCCTATCTTGCACTGATGTTCTTCTTCTTTAAACATTGTCTGACGTTTCATGCATTCATCAAAATCCACTTCAAAACCATTAAAGTCCGGCCCGTCTACGCATGCGAACTTGGTCTTGCCTCCAACGCTGACACGACATCCGCCACACATACCGGTTCCGTCGATCATGATCGGATTTAAGGATACTGCAGTCGGAATATTTAACGGCTGAGTTACCTTAACCACATTCTTCATCATGATCAATGGCCCGATGGCGATTACTTCGTCAATCTTATCTCCATTCTCAATCAGATCAGACAATACATTCGTTACAAAGCCCTTTGTACCAAGACTACCGTCATCTGTAGCAATATACACATGATCGCAGAACTTTTCAAATTTTTCTTTCAATATTACAAACTCTGCACTTCGACCACCAATGATCACATCAACCTTTACACCCATTTCATGTAGCTTGCGCAGCTGTGGATATAAAGGAGCTGCTCCAACGCCACCTGCAACACCGACTACATGATCTACTTTATGAAGCGGCGCCGGCTGTCCAAGCGGTCCGACGAAATCTGCCACACAGTCTCCGGCTTTCATTTCGCTGAGTTTCTGTGTCGAGTATCCTACCACCTGATAAATGATAGTCACGGTTTCAGCTTCTCTGTCATAGTCTGCAATCGTTAAAGGAACACGTTCGCCTTCCTCATCAACACGAACGATGATAAACTGCCCTGCCTCGCATTTTCTGGCAACATAAGGGGCATGTATTACCATCATTTCCACTGCCTGATTCAGTACTTCTTTACTGATAATCTTGTACATGTCATAAACCTACTTTCTTTCTAAACTTAAAACGCCATGTATCTCTACACATGCGATATTTTATCATTAATCACTTGAAATTCAAAGAACTTTTTCTCCATATTCTTACTTAACCTATATCTCTAATGGCAACGGATGTTTATTCTCATACCGGTAAAAAGTAAATTCCAGATCAAAATATGTATTTTCATCACTTTCTCCGGTAATTTCCCATTCCTCCATTTCATCCAGATTCGGAAAATAAGAATCTGCCGCATAACGATAATCGATTTTTGTCACATGGACCAGACTGCAATAGGGAATCAAAAGATTATATACCATGCTCCCTCCGATCACATAAATATCCTCGCTATTATATTTCTTCAGTTCTTCAAACAACTCTTCTCTGGAATGTACAACCGTTGCTCCTTTCACCTGAAGATTCTGATTCCGGGATAATATAATATTGGTTCTTCCCGGAAGCGGCAATCCATTCGGAAATGTGGACAATGTTTTTCTTCCCAGCACTACTACCTTTCCTATCGTTACTTCCCGGAAAAATTTCTGATCCATCGGTATCCGAACCAGAAGGCCTCCCTTATTACCGATTGCCCATCGATTGTCAACTGCTACAATTGCATTCATCCTCTTATTACCTCTCTTTTATACCGCAATCGGTATATTCTTAATCTGTGGTCCTGCCTGATAATTCTCCAATGTAAAATCATCTGCGGTGAAATCATAGAAATCATGAATATCCGGATTCAATGTGAACTTCGGTGCCGGATAGGTCGGTCGTTCGATCAGCTCCTTGATAATGTCCACATGTCTGTCATAGATATGGGCATCTGCAATAACATGAACCAGCTCTCCCGGCTGTAGATCGCATACCTGTGCCAGCATATGAATCAATACTGCATACTGTACCACATTCCAGTTATTTGCTGCCAGAACATCTTGAGACCGCTGATTCAGAATTGCATTCAGTCTTCCATCTGTCACATTAAATGTCATGCTGTAAGCACAGGGATACAGATTCATTTCATGCAGATCCTGATGTACATATATATTTGTCATGATCCGGCGGCTATACGGATTATTCTTCAAATCATAAATCACACGATCTACCTGATCCATCATTCCTTCTTTATACTGATGCTTGACGCCCAGCTGATAACCATATGCTTTCCCTATGGAACCATCTGCATCCGCCCATTCATCCCAGACATGACTGTTCAGGTCATGGATGTTATTGGACTTCTTCTGCCAGATCCAGAGCATCTCATCCACGGCAGACTTCACATATGTCTTGCGAAGTGTCAATGCAGGAAACTCCTTCGATAAATCATAGCGATTAACAACGCCAAATCGTTTAATAGTATAAGCATAGGATCCGTCTTCCCATTTTGGTCTTACTTTTTCACCTTCGGTGCTGTATCCATTATCCAGAATATCTCTGCACATTTTTATAAATAAATCATCTGCTAAGCTCATATTTCCTCCATATACTATGAGAAAAGCTGTCAAAAGCATAAGCTGCATCTGACAGCACATCTTTCATCGAACTAATAATGCAAACAGGTCTTCCTGCTGTTTTACTGTTTCTTTCTTATCTGCAATCGTCATTAATACCGCATCCGGAAATGCATTTCGGATCGCTTTGAATAATGGTTGGGAAATTTCTTCAAACGGATACAGATTCACAGCATCACTGCCATAATTTAATGCATCATTCACCTCTGTCAGTGTCATAGCTCCCATTGCACAGAAAATATCCCGATCCTTACAGAAAGAACCCACATCTTTTATCACATAATTCGTTACCATAAAGCGTGCACCACTGTCTGCCGCAAGGCTTGCGTCTTCTTTATTCATAATATCCGCCACACCGATATAAAGATCCGGATATGCTTCTGTCATCTCTCCCAGGATCTTGGTCGCATCCGGAACCTGATAAGAAATCACAAACCCTTCCTCACCGTCTTCTGCCAGTTTTTTACAGGTATTATAAGCCGCCCGATATGACATATCAGAAACCAGCATCAGCTGCTTACCGCGAATACCTTTCTGCACTTCATCCTTCTGAATGCTGTTACAACGCATTTTCTTTACATCCGGCAGCGACTTATAGTTATTAAGCACGGTATCCGATACCTGCATATATACCAGTAATCTCCGGATATATTCATCATATTTTCCGGCATTGTGAATATCCCCCCGCAAAAATGCATCCAAAGTTGGTCTGGATATATTCATTGCCTGCGAAAGTGTTACTTTTGTACATTTCCGGTCTTTCATAATTGCTTCGATATTACTGCCAATCCGTTTTCTATCAACAAATAAATACTCGTACTGCACGTCTTTTCATCCTTTCTTCTACGCTGTTTTGTCCACATTCTGCCCGGCAAGAAAACTTCCCTCGATTGTTTTTCTTCCTTTTTCGTATGGGTTATCTTCTGTATATTCAATTCTGGTGTTGGTAGTCCCTCCGGCAACATATGTACGGCCACACTCCGGACACACGCCAAGCTTTAACGACACCGTCGCAGAAATTAATCTTGCATTTTCTCCGGATGCCTTTTGTCTGGCATTTGATACATGCTCCTGTTCATGTGACATAACCGTTGCATATGACTGTCCCGGTGCAATATGGCCCGGTGCTTTAAATGAAACATCCGATTCATTTGACCCGTCTACATATTTTCGATTTTTACATGTCTGGCATTCTACCTGTTTTACTTTTTCAGAATTTTCGACATTGTTTTCTGCATTAACCGGTGATACATACGGAACATTAGAAACACCCACTATATACCGGTCATTTACATTCAGTCCGTTTATCATGTGCAGCTCCCTTCAATTGAAACAAGAACATTTAATTTGAAACGTTAATTAATATTATACAAGTGAGCGTTTAAAATGACAAGTATTAATTCACGCGACTCATGCTATCTCGCCTTCGGCTCGGTATTCGTTGCACTCATATACGACTTGCAAGTTATCTTTACGCGACTCATGCTACCTCGCCTTCGGCTCGGTATTCGTTGCACTCATATAAATACGCAAAGGGAGCCATACGACCACAAGTGGTCGTTGGCTCCCTTTTCCTATTTGCATGAGTCGCTATGCGTTTACATCATTCCCATGCCGCCACCCATCTGAGGGGCTGCCGGAGTGTCTTCCTTAATTTCTGCTACTACAGATTCTGTTGTTAACAGAGTAGATGCTACAGATGTTGCGTTCTGTAATGCGGAACGTGTTACCTTTACAGGATCAATGATTCCAGCATCTACCATATTTACATAGGTTTCATTTAATGCATCAAAGCCTACTCCCGGTTCTGATTCATATACCTTATTAATGATAACAGGACCTTCCAGACCTGCATTGGATGCGATGTGATATAACGGAGCCTCCAGTGCCTTCAGAATAATCTCTGCACCTGTCTTCTCATCACCGGACAGAGTAGCTGCCAATGCTGCAACCTTCTTACTTGCATGGATATAAGCAGAACCACCACCACAAATAATACCTTCTTCAACGGCTGCTCTGGTAGCTGCTAATGCATCTTCCAGACGAAGCTTAGCTTCTTTCATCTCAGTCTCGGTAGCTGCACCTACACGGATAACGCCTACACCACCGGATAACTTAGCCAAACGCTCCTGTAATTTCTCTTTATCAAATTCAGAGGTTGTATTCTCAAGCTGCATCTTGATCTGACCGATTCTTGCCTGAATATCTTCCTTTGCACCTGCACCATCAACAATAACAGTATTTTCCTTTTCAACCTTAACACTCTTTGCTCGACCAAGGTCTTCCAGAGTAGTATCTTTCAAATCCAAGCCAACCTCTTCAGAGATTACCTTGCCACCGGTCAGGATTGCGATATCCTCCAGCATAGCCTTTCTGCGGTCACCATAACCAGGTGCCTTAACAGCTACCACATTGAAGGTACCTCTTAACTTATTTACAATCAGAGTTGTCAGTGCTTCACCTTCTACATCCTCAGCAATGATCAGAAGACGGGAACCACTCTGAACAATGCTCTCCAGTAACGGAAGGATATCCTGAATATTTGAAATCTTCTTATCTGTAATCAAGATGTATGGATTATCCAGTTCTGCAACCATCTTTTCCATATCTGTACACATATATGCGGATACATAACCACGGTCAAACTGCATACCTTCTACCAGATCCAGCTCTGTCTTCATGGTCTTGGACTCTTCGATTGTGATGACACCATTAGAAGAAACCTTTTCCATAGCATCTGCTACCAACTGACCAACTTCCTCATCACCGGCCGAAATAGATGCAACTCTTGCAATCTGTTCCTTGCCACTGATCTTATCACTCATATCCTTTAATGCATCAACGGCTGTATCACATGCCTTCTTCATACCTTTTCTTAAGATAATCGGATTTGCACCGGCTGCCAGGTTCTTCATACCTGCATTGATCATAGCCTGTGCCAGAACTGTTGCTGTTGTTGTACCATCACCGGCAACATCATTTGTCTTGGTTGCTACTTCCTTAACGATCTGTGCACCCATATTTTCAAATGCATCTTCCAGTTCAATATCCTTGGCAATTGTAACACCATCATTGGTGATCAATGGTGTGCCGTAAGATTTGCTAAGTACTACATTTCTTCCTTTTGGTCCTAATGTTACACGAACGGTATCTGCTAACTGATTTACTCCGGCTTCCAAAGCCTTTCTGGCTTCTGCGCCATACTTAATTTCCTTTGCCATTTTAATTCCTCCAATTCATTCTGTTATGATTTATATTTTCATTAATCTTCAATAATTGCCAGAATATCTGCCTGCTTTACGATGGTATAATCTTCATCCTCCAGCTTCAGCTCTGTGCCTACGTACTTAGAATAAACAACCTTGTCGCCAACCTTTACCTGCATCGGAACGATCTTTCCATCTACTTCTGCTCCAGGTCCTACTGCAATAACCTCTGCCTGTTGTGGCTTTTCCTTAGCCTGTCCAGGAAGTACGATTCCTGACTTTGTAGTTTCTTCTGCTACCAACTGCTTTAATACAACCTTGTCACCTAATGGTACTAATTTCATTTTATATTCCTCCTTATTCATATTGCTCTCGTTTTAATAGCACTCATCATCTTTGAGTGCTAACACAATTATTATTGTATCCATTTTTTTGAAAAAATCAACCCTTTTATTGAAAAATAATTATAAAATTCGCACTAACAGTTTATTCATACATTTTTTAGATTATTCCTAACATAGAAAATGACAGATTCCAGTTTTTCATGTATAATTATCAATAGAAAAAATAAGGAAGGATATTCTTCATGAAAGAACAATTATTTACAATCCCGGTAAACGACGCTTTCCGCTCCGACTGTGAGTGCCCGGTCTGTGCGCTATATCAGGAGCTGGAGCAAAATGCCATCGACTATACTATGGGACCAAGTTATATGGAGGATGATAATCGTGCCATGACAGATAAGCTGGGCTTCTGTCAGCATCATATTCAGCTTCTTTATCATCAGAAGAACCGGTTGGGACTGGCACTTATGTTAAAAACACATACAGATAAAACAATCCGCGATCTGAAAGAACGGGCTAAAACTCCTCCTTCTGCCAATGGATTATTTAAACGTAGCAGCAGTCCATCCCCTGTCACTTCTTATATTCAGGAGCTGGAGTCTCACTGTTTCATCTGTGAGCGTGTGGAATCTACCTTTTCCCGTTATATTGATACTATTTTTCATTTATGGAAAAAGGATGCAGATTTCCGTTCCGCTGTTGCCGGCTGCAAAGGATTCTGTACCTGGCACTACGGTGTTTTATATGACGCCGGCGCTTCTAAACTTGATAAGGCTCAATATACAGACTTCCTTACTTGTTTAAACCAGGTCTACTTCACCGGAATGGATCGTGTAAATGATGATATCGAATGGTTTATCAACAAATATGATTATCGTTATGCAAATGAGCCATGGAAAAACTCCAAGGACGCAATTCCGCGTGGCATTCTGAAAACCAACCATATACAAGTAGAGGAATGATTCATATGAATCATTCCTCTACTCTTATCTCCGGTTTTCTGTTATCTTCTCCGTTTTTCACAATTAATGCTGAGATGCATACACTTCCTGCTTTATCTTCTCTTTCAGATCCAGTGCCTTATCCTTTATACGTCTTGGCGCCGTTCTGGAGTTCAGGACCGATGCCAACAGTTTAACCGAGTCTTCTATTTTTCCTATATCATGAGCCAGAACAGCCATAATATATCTTAACGAAATCTCATCCATACCGCACATTGGGAAATTTTCCTTTGAAAAAGCCATCAAAAATCCCTCATATGCTTTCTGGACACATTCTCGCTCTTCTTTCTTCAGCTCTGCCTGTCGAGGATCCGCTTTATCCAGCGTTTCCATTTCCCCACGAAGAAGCCAAGCCATCTTCAGAAAAATATATGCTTTCTCACTGCTCTTCGCATTTCTCTTTAATGCACAGATCAGGGCAAGCTTATGCCGGAGCAGGGCACCTTCATAAGACATACATGCTCCCTTTTCCTCCGGAAGTCCTTTGAAATTCGCACAAAACTCCTGTTTGATCGTCCGATACTGTGCTGTCGTCACCGGCTTAAAATATCTGGTAAGTGCCGTATAACCGCATTTACTACAGGTAATTGCATCATACTTCAAGGGATCAATATGATTCTCATAAATCGGTCTGAGCTGCTCGTCCTGATCAATCAGCTTTATCTTACCTGTACGGACCGCTTTTACCTTAAACTCGGAATCACAGATTGGGCACTGATAAGACTTATTAAATAAAATATCCTCTTCCCGTTTCTCCTGATCATGCTTATCCTTTTCTGCGTTTTCTGCTTCATGTGTGGTCTTTGCCTCATCCTGAAAGACCTTTTCCATATCTACTCCGCCCAATCCCATCTGCTCAATATCTGAGAATAATCCCATAGTAATTACCTCCTGTTCCTGTTCCTGCCGCCGATTAGTTCGGCTTATAAGAACTCTTCAGGGAAACAATCCGGTTAAATACCAGATGTTCCTCATCCGTATCCTTTGTATCTACACAGAAATAACCATTTCTCATAAACTGGAAGGAATCTCCAGGCTCTGCTTCCCGGAAATTCTCCTCTAACTTACAGTTTTTCAATACTGTAAGTGAGTTTGGATTCAGATTCCATGATCCATCTTCATTACGAACCGGTTCATCGTCCTTTACAATATTCTCATATAAGCGTACTTCTGCATCTACACAGGTACCTGCATCCACCCAGTGGATCGTACCCTTTACCTTTCTGCCTTCAAATCCGGACCCGCTTCTTGTCTCCGGATCATAAGTACAATGGATTTCTGTGATATTTCCCTGCTCATCTTTCTTAAAATCTACACATTTTACAAAATAAGCACCCTTTAAGCGAACCTCATTTCCAGGGAACAAACGGAAATATTTCTTCGGCGGATTCTCCATAAAATCTTCCCGCTCAATATATAATTCTCTGGAGAATGGCACTTTACGCACACCTAATTCCGGATTTTCCTGGTTGTTCTCCACCTCCATGTACTCGACCTGTCCTTCCGGATAGTTGTCAATGATCAGCTTAACCGGATCCAGAACCGCCATCATACGCTTGGCTTTCATCTTCAGATCCTCGCGGATACAGTACTCAAGCATTGCATAATCACACGTACTCTGTGCCTTCGACACACCGGTCAGACTCATAAACAACTTAATAGACTCCGGAGTAAAGCCTCGACGTCTTAAAGCACTCAAAGAAACCAGTCTCGGATCATCCCAGCCGTCTACAATTCCTTCTTCTACCAACTGCTTAATATAACGCTTTCCGGTAACAACGCTCTTTAAATACAGTTTAGCGAACTCAATCTGTTTCGGTGGATGCGGATATTCCAACTCACGAACTACCCAGTCATACAACGGGCGATGATCCTCAAACTCCAACGTACAGATAGAATGTGTAACTCCTTCAATCGCATCCTCGATCGGATGTGCAAAATCATACATCGGATAAATACACCACTTATCTCCCGTATTATGATGATGCATATGCGCCACACGGTAAATAACCGGATCGCGCATATTGATATTCGGTGCCGCCATATCAATCTTGGCACGCAGCACCTTACTGCCATCCTCAAACTCGCCGTTCTTCATTCCCTCAAATAATGTCAGATTTTCTTCAATCGAACGATCCCTATATGGACTGTTCTTGCCCGGCTCTGTCAGAGTTCCGCGATACTCCCGGATCTCATCTGCAGACAGATCACAGACAAATGCCTTTCCTTTCTTAATCAGCTTTACTGCTGCTTCATACATCTGGTCAAAATAATTGGATGCAAAGAAAAGACGATCTTCAAAATCAGCTCCAAGCCACTTTACATCTGCCAGTATAGAATCAACAAACTCCGTCTTCTCCTTTGTCGGATTGGTATCATCAAACCGCAGATTAAACTGTCCGTGATATTCCTGTGCCAGTCCGTAATTTAACAAAATGGACTTTGCATGTCCAATATGAAGATACCCGTTCGGCTCCGGCGGAAACCGGGTTACAATTTTCTCATACTTTCCTTCTTCCAAATCTTTATCAATAATCTGTTCAATAAAATTTCTTGAAACAATTTCCTGCTCTTCCACGATTCAATCCTCCTGATGGTTAAAATCATATACCGTAATAGTATATCATTTATGGAATAATAAGTCTATGCAGAAATCAGGCAAATGCCAAACAATTTTTTTTAGAATTTTTTCCAAATATAAAAAGTTAATCCTTGACAACCTCCATCTTATTTGGTATATTAATCACGTTGCTGAAATACAGCAAGATGCTACTATAGCTCAGGTGGTAGAGCGCATCATTGGTAATGATGAGGTCACGGGTCCGACTCCCGTTAGTAGCTTTCGTAACGATTTAGCAATGCACATAACAAAAAGAAACAACAACTCAAGTTTACTTGAAAGTTGTTGTTTCTTTTTTTATGTATATCGCGTTTCGCGATAACCGAACCGCCAGGCGAGGTGCATTGCGTCCCACTGTGGAACACCCATACCGCGCCCAACCATAGCGGAAACGAGGTTGCAGCGCAGGCTCTCGCGTTTCGCGATAACCGAGCCGCCAGGGGCGAGGTTGCATTGCGTCACTCCGTACTCAATTTCTTCCGTATTCTCTGAATCGCATTATCCACAGATTTCTCACTCTTTCCAAGTTCTTCGGCAATCTGCCCATATGACTGTCCATTCAGATATAATTCCAGCACCCGGTGTTCATACCGGCTGAGTAATGTGTTTATTTTCTCCAGAATTCCTCCCAGTTTCTCCTGCATCAGCAGATTAGCCTCCGGATCACTGCATTCCTCCGCTGCCAAGATATCCATCAGAGAAACATCTGCCTTATCCTGAGAATAGAAAGATATATACGTATTTAACGGATAGTGTTTCTTTCGATTGGATCTTGTAACCGCTGTACAAATCTGCCGTTTTACGCACAGCACGGCAAACGTCCGGAAACTACAGTCTCTCCCCTGTTCGTAATCCCGGATAGCTTTAAACAATCCAATCATTCCTTCCTGTACCAGATCCTCAGAATCTGCACCGATCAGGTACACCTCTCTGCTTTCCCGTTTCACCATGTTTCGATACTTGTCTAACAAATAATCCATCGCTTCATGATTTCCACTGCGAATCAGTGTAATAATTTCTTCATCTGTCATATTCCCGTAGTTCATTCCCAGCTCCTCTGCTTTATTATGCTTTATCTATTTATGTCACCGAGATACTTAATTCCATTTTATTGATCGATCCCGGTTGACAACCATATTCATTCGTGATAGAATTCTCTCTGTTGAATCATTGCACTATCGCATTAAAGTATTGATGTGTTAAAGCGCATGATGAATTATAAAAACAGACAGCTATATTATATATCATACTTAAAGGAGATTTCAATCAATGGAACAACGAAAAGGTAATTTAATGAGTGTACGTGCAGATGTTAAGGTTGTAGATGCCACGATTCGGGATGGCGGTCTCTGCAATAATTTCAATTTTACAGATGAATTTGTCCGTGAATTATATAAGACTAATATCAAGAGCGGCATTGACTATATGGAGTTCGGTTACAAAGCCAGCAAAACACTTTTTAGCGTTGACGACTTCGGAAAGTGGAAATTCTGTGACGAAGCAGATATCCGTTCTATCATCGGAGATAATATTTCGGATATGAAAATCGCAGTCATGGCTGATGTCGGAAGATGTGATTTCAGGACCGACTTTTTACCAAAAAGTGAAAGTGTCATTGATATGGTCCGCGTAGCCTGTTACATCCATCAGATTCCGGCTGCTATCGAAATGATTGAATACCTGCATGATCTCGGTTATGAAACCACCTGCAATATTATGGCTATTTCCCAGGCAAACAGTAAGCAGGTCGAAGAGGCTCTGGAAATGCTCTGCACCACAAATGTAGATATTATTTATCTTGTAGACAGTTATGGTTCTCTCTTTCCTGAAAATGCCGCAGAACTTGCCCGTACTTATCTGCAATATGCTGAAAAAGCGGGCAAAAAGGTCGGTTTCCACGGACATAACAATCAGAATCTGGCTTTTGCCAATACGATCGAGACTATGTCCTATGGTGTTTCTTATCTGGATGCAACTGCTCAGGGCATGGGTCGTGGTGCCGGAAACTGTGCCATGGAATTACTGCTTGGTTTTCTTAAAAATCCAAAATACAGTTTATACAGTCTTCTGCAATTCATTGAGAAATATATGATTCCATTAAAAGAGTCCGGCGTTGTATGGGGATATGATCTCCAGTACATGTTCACCGGACAGTTAAACCGTCATCCACGGGAAGCCATGGCATTCACCGCAGATAAACGAAAAGATTATTGTGAATTTTACAAATCATTATTAGAAAATGATTGATCTCAGTTGAAGGCGGAGTCAGGCATTGTACCGCTGTCTTACAATTTCATAAGCCAGTACACCGGCTGCAACGGAGGCATTCAGCGAATCAATATCTCCATGCATCGGAATTGATGCAATATAATCACACTTCTCCCGAACCAGCCGGCTTACCCCTTCGCCTTCATTGCCAATAACAAGTCCGATTGGTCCTGTAAGGTTCAGGCGGTACATCGTCTCCCCGTTCATATCAGCACAGACAAACCAAAGACCACGTTTCTTTAAGTCTTCAATTGTCTGTGCTATATTTGTAACCTTTACAACCGGCGTATAATTCAATGCACCGGCAGAGGCCTTTACAACCGTTGCCGTCAGTCCGGCCGCTCTCCGCTTCGGAATGATCACTCCATGTGCTCCGGCCAGATTTGCAGTCCGGATGATCGCACCAAGATTATGCGGATCTTCAATCTCGTCTAAAATAAAAATAAACGGAGGTTCTCCCTTTTCTTCTGCTTTGGCAAATATCTCATCCAGCTCTGCATATTCATATGCCGCTGCCTGTGCAATTACACCCTGATGTTTACCGGTCGTTGACATCTGATCCATACGTTCTTTTGCAACATAATTAATGATCGTATCATGCTTTCTGGCTTCTCTGGTAATTGTATTCAGGACTCCATCATGACACCCGTCCTGTATATATAATTTATCGATTGTCTTACCTGCGCGAAACGCCTCCAGTACCGCATTCCTGCCTTCAATTGTATATTCTTCGTATCGCATACTATCTCCTGATTTTCTATGATTCTTTCTGCTTCTCTCTGCCACACCTGATCAGATCTGTGATCCGTTCATACCGTCCGGCCAGGTACAGATAACCCAAAAGTGCTTCAAAGCCGGTCGCACGATGATATTCTCCCATACTTGCATTCTTCGCCTTGGTATAAGAATTCGCATTTCTCCCACGCCGGTATATCTCCAGCTCCTCCTCCGATAGTTCCTCCATCAGACTCTGAATCAGCTCCGACTGTGCCTGCGCCTTTACGATTGCACTGACCTGTCGATGGTACTTATTCACCTGACAATTTCCCTTCGACACGATTTCCGTCCGGATCAGCAGGTCATATACTGCATCCCCGATATACGCCAGTGCCAGCGGGGAATAACTGCGGATATCCCGGTGAGGCAGATTCATATTTGTTTTGAAATACTCAATTAAATTCTCTTCCACTTCACACCTTCTCTGGTATCTTCCAGTGCAATGCCCTGTTCTTGCAGGAGATTCCGGATTTCATCTGCGCGTGCAAAATTCTTATCCTTTCTTGCCTGCTGCCGCTCCTCGATCAACTGCTCTATATCCGTATCCAGCAATTCCTGTTCCCGCTCAACTTCAATTCCGAGAACATCGCAAAGCTGCTTGATCGTAGTCATTGCCTTCTCACAATACTCCTTGGAAGATCCGGTCTGAACCGTTGTATTCGTCAGCTTTACCAACTCAAAAATAACCGCAATCGCATCTGCCGTATTCAAATCATCATCCATAGCTGCTTCATATTTCTTTACAAATGCATCGATCTGCTCACACAGTGCCTGTTCCTGCTCCGTCAGGCTCTCTGTCTCCGTATGTTCTGCAACAGTTTTGATCTTATCATAGGCTGTCAGAATCCGCTCCAGGCCGTTCTTCGCAGCCTCTATCAGTTCATCCGAGAAGTTTAACGGACTTCTGTAGTGTGCGCTCAGCATAAAGAACCGGATTACCTGTAATGGGTACTTCTCTCCGATTTCACGAACCGTAAAAAAGTTTCCCAATGACTTAGACATCTTCTCATTATTAATCTTTAAGAACGCATTATGCATCCAGTATCTAGCAAACTCTGTTCCGTTTGCCGCCTCACTCTGTGCGATTTCATTCTCATGATGTGGGAAGATCAGGTCCTCACCACCGGCATGAATATCTATAATATCACCAATGTATTTCTTTGACATGCAGGAGCATTCCAGATGCCAGCCAGGTCTACCTTCGCCCCATGGTGATTCCCATGCCGGCTCGCCTTCCTTCTTCGGCTTCCAGAGAACAAAGTCCAGACTATCCTCTTTCTCTGAGTCACCGGATACCTTAAGCTCCCGGTTACCGCTTCTCAAATCATCCAGATTCTTATGTGAGAGCTTACCGTATTCCTTAAACTGTCTGGTCCGGAAATATACGGTTCCGTTCACTTCATAAGCATATCCCTTCTCGATCAGCGTCTCTACCAATGCGATCATATCTGGGATTTCCTGAGTCGCCTGTGGATGTGTAGTGGCTTCCTGGACATTCAGTGCCGCCATATCCTTCTTGGCTTCCGCAATATATCGTTCGGATATTACGGATGCATCCACCCCTTCTTCATTTGCCCGCTTGATAATCTTATCATCAACATCCGTAAAATTCGATACATAATTAACCTCGTATCCCTTATATGTCAGATATCGGCGCAAAGTATCAAACACGATCATCGGCCGGGCATTTCCGATATGAATATAATCATATACCGTCGGTCCGCATACATAAATACCGACCTTTCCTTCCCGGATCGGTACAAACTCTTCCTTTTTTCTGGTCATTGTATTGTAAATCTTCATCGTCTTCTCCTTTATCAGGTCTATATTCTCCGCTCATTATATATAATTAGTCTGAAAATATCAACTATACAATCTCCATTATATATAATGCATCCGCAAAATCCGTATCCTCTATCAGTTGCTCTGTTAATTCTGCAATCTCCTGCACCTTATATTCCGTCTCATCCGCTTCTGAGAGTCTGGTTGCCGTACAGCCATTCTCCGATAAGCAGATGCAGAATCTGCCCTGATTGGAACCGCAGATCGCATCTCTGACCTGCACATGATAAATCCTGTCATCCCCTTTATATGAAAGCAGCTTTACGAACCGCTCCAGATTCAGAATCCGAAGCATTATCGGCTGCTTCTCCACATAACGAATCCTGCAGTCTCCATACCTCTTATATAAAGCCGGGCATACAGTCTCCTCAATTACATCAGAAACCGGTTTCTTTTCTTCTATAGCTTCCTCCATATAAACCTGCATGATGACCGGACCCGTTTTCGGATCTCCGTCTTCAAATCCATAGGCCGCATATCCTTTCGAATCCGCCCATTCTATCAGCCCACCATAGTCACATTCCATCTCTGCTTTCAACCTTCGTCTGTATGCCACGGTACGCACCGGATAATTCCGGGCTTTCCATGGTGGAACCAGCTTCCCTGACTCTGATCCTCCATCCTCCCGCCCTGGTTTTTCCGCTTTCTGCAATATCCATCTGCCGGCCTTATCCGCCTTTTCCCAGATTCGCTGTCCGGCAACCGGCACAAAATCAAACGAGGTATAGTATTCTTCTCTCGCCGGCATCAGATACGTAAACGGCTCTCCAGCTCGCTCCATATCCTGCAAAGCCCTTCTCATGCATTCTGCCATAAGGCCTCTCCGCCTATATGCCCGGTCGGTTGCTACTCCGACAATATAATGCAGTTGTACCGGGTGCCCGGGATTCATCTCAAATTGCCATTCATAAGGATTCAGATGTAACATAGACAGAATCTGTCCTTCTTTCTCCGCTGTCAGAACCCGGTTCTCCGGATAAACCTGTGCGAAATAATAGTCTGCAAATGCATCAGCATCTGCAAATGCTTCCTGCCATAATGTCCGGATAGCCTCCTTTTGATTCTTTTCTGCATATTTTATTACAACTTCCGGCATTCCTTTGTTCCTATGCTCACTATTCATGGTTCCATCCTTCGATTTCAGGAAAACACTGTATACACCGGCTCAATATTCCTTTCATCTCTGAAATTGCGATTCCATAATTGGTCATCTTGACATTCTGACCGGCTGCCCGCCGATATCGGTTTCTGATTTCCTGTTCATTCAGCATACAACCGCCACACTGCAGCACCAGACTATAAGGGGACAGATCCTTCGGGAATTCTGTTCCGCTACAGAACTCAAAATAAAGCTCTTTTCCCGGATTAATCTCCCGAATCCAGCGTGGCAGCTTCTCCGTTCCGATATCCCCACACTGTCTGTGATGTGTGCATCCTTCTGCGATCAGAATCGTATCCTTATCCTCCAGTTGATGAAGCTTCTCCACTCCTTCAATCGCCGGCTTCAGTACTCCCTTATGCCGTGCGAACAGAATAGAGAATGAAGTAAGCCTTACCGCATCCGGCACCATCTGTGCAACCACCTCAAACGCCTGACTGTCTGTCACCACCATAGCCGGCGGTTTTACCAGCTGTTTCCAGGTCAGCATAAGCTCTGTCTCTCTGGTCACCACCGGAATCGCACCCGCATCCAGCAATTCCCGAATTGTCTGCTGCTGCGGAAGAATCAGGCGTCCTTTCGGCGCCGCCTTATCGATCGGCACTACTAAAATTACCGTTTCTCCTGCCTCCACCAGATCTGACAATAATGGCAACTCCGGTTTCAGTGCAGGCTTCATTGCTGCCAGAAGCTCCTTTAATTCCTGTATGTGATACATATTCTCTGTACTGACCCGGATTTCCACTTCCTGACCGGTTCTTTGTTTTTCCAGAAGGCTGTACAGTTCCGTTTCCTCCATTGCCTCCGTCTGGTCTGCAAGCAGATCCTGCTTATTATAAACCACCACATATGGGAGTTTCTTCTCCCGGATACGCCGGATCAACTGAATATCCTCTTCCGATTTTCCAATCATTCCATCTATAACAACAACTGCGATATCCGTCTGTTCCAATACCTGATAACTCTTTTCGATTCGGAATTCTCCCAGTATTCCTTCATCATCCAAACCCGGTGTATCTGTAAATACCACCGGTCCTAACGGTAGCAGCTCCATGGTTTTCCGCACCGGATCCGTTGTAGTTCCTTTTACCGGCGATACAATGGAAAGCTTCTGTCCGATCAAAGCATTCATTACACTGGATTTCCCGGCATTTCTCTTTCCGAATAAACTGATATGCACCCGTTCACCGGTTGGTGTTTCATTCATACTCATATAACATCCTCCCTTTCCGCTTCTGTCATATTCATGCTAGTCCCGGATCAGAATCTGAAATCTCTCTGACCCTGTTCAATCTGTCCCAGATGTTCTACTACGATCTGCTTTACCTTTTCTTTCGGTATATTGTTCAGTTCCTCTGTAATCAATGCTTCTCCCAGCTTCCGCGTGGATTCAGATGCATAATCCACCAGATATTCCTTCAATGTCATCAATGCATTCGGATGACAGCAGTTCTGGATCTGCCCACTCTTACAAAGACTCATAAACCGGTCTCCGGTCCGTCCCTCCCGGTAACAGGCTGTGCAGAAGCTCGGAACATGTCCCTGTTCCATTAACCATGCCATGACCTCATCCAATGTCCGGTTATCCATGACATCAAACTGCTCTGACTTTAAATCTTCCGGTTCCGGCTCCACATAACCGCCTACACTGGTTCTGGATCCACCGCTGATCTGCGAGATACCGAGCTGTAACACACGCTCTCTGGTCTTCTGATTCTCTCTTGTAGACACGATCATACCGGTATATGGAACTGCAATTCGTATACATGCCACGATTTTCGCAAATGTATCATCATCGATTCCGTTCTTGAAGCTGGAAGAATCAATATCATCCGCATCCCGGAGCCGCGGTACACTGATCGTATGAGGTCCTACCCCGAATACTGCCTCCAGATGCTCTGCATGCATCAGAAGTCCGGCAAACTCATACCGGTACTTATCCAGTCCGAACAGTACACCACAGCCTACATCATCAATGCCGCCTTCCATGGCACGATCCATAGCCTCGGTATGATAATTGTAATCATGCTTTGGTCCCGTTGGATGTAATTCCAGATAGCTCTGCTTATGATAGGTCTCCTGGAACAGGATATACGTACCGATTTCCGCTTCCTTTAACCGTCTGTAATTCTCCACGGTTGTTGCCGCAATATTGACATTCACGCGACGGATCGCACCGTTTTTATGATGAATATTATAAATCGTATGGATACTCTCCAGAATATACTCGATTGGATTATTTACCGGGTCCTCGCCGGCCTCGATTGCCAGACGCTTATGTCCCATATCCTGCAAAGCCGTTACTTCGCGCCTTATTTCCTCCTGAGTCAGCTTTTTCCGTGGCATATGATGATTCCGGGCATGATACGGACAATATGTGCATCCGTTCACACAATAGTTTGACAGATAAAGCGGTGCAAACAGCACGATCCGGTTGCCATAGAAGTCCTGTTTAATCTGCTTTGCCAGCTGATAGATCTCCTCGGTAATCTCTTCCACGTCACTCGCCAGTAATACACTTGCCTCTCTGTGTGTTAATCCCTTTCGAAGCTTTGCCTTCTCCAGAATCTCTTTCTGAAGATTCTTATCATGCTTATGTGCATCTGCATATTGCAGAGTTTCCATGATTTCCCCATGATTAATAAATTCATCTGCACATTTACTCTTCGGGTCATACTTCCACATAATTAAGCCTTCTTTCTTCTATTTGCATTGATTCCTTTATAATTCCGGACAATCGCCCCGGTCTACCACGATCTCATATCCGATCTGTTTCATGCGGTTCCGGATACACTGCATACACTGTGCGGATTCCTCTCCGGTACATATCTTATTCTCATACAGACTATATTTCTTACGGACACCGACCGGTGACAGATTCGGCATGATCACATTCGCCCCTGCCAGGATTCCCCGCTCTCTTCCGTCCGCTGCCAGCGTTCCCAGTGCCGTAGTTGCCGGAAGCAGTACCTTCGGAAACATCAGTCGCAGAATTCCGATTAAAACCAGTGTCTGTTCCACACTTCCGTTTGGGCTTCCTGCAAGCGGTGTCCGGTTATGCACGATATATGGTCCGATTCCGATCATATGGGGACGTAATTCTTCCAGATACTTCAAATCCTCTGCCAGATATTCCACGGTCTGACCGGGACTGCCCACCATAAATCCGGCACCCACCTGATAGCCGATGGCTTTCAATTCCGACAGGCACCGCCTCCGGTTCTCAAAAGACATCTCCTTCGGATGGAGCTTTGCATAATGTCCGGCATCCGCAGTCTCATGACGTAACAGATACCGGTCTGCACCTGCTTCATAAAACCTCCGGTAGCTCTCCGCCGACTTCTCACCGATTGACAATGTAACTGCACAATCTGGATACAGACGTTTCACCGAAGAAACAATCTCACAGATTCTGTCATCCGTATAATATCCGTCTTCTCCGCCCTGCAGTACAAATGTCCGATACCCAAGCTTATATCCCTCCCGACAACAGAGCAGAATCTCTTCCACTGTCAACCGGTATCGGTCTGCATATTTATTGTCCCTCCGGATACCGCAGTAGTAACAGTTATTCTTACAGTAATTCGTAAACTCGATCAGTCCACGGATATAAATCCGGTTCTGAAACTGCTGTCTTGCCGTCTGCACTGCCCGTTCAAACAAAAAAGCATCGAACGTCTTCCGTTCTGCATCACTCATCCTAAAAAAACGAGTTTCAAGCAAAGCCTGATACTCCTGTAGCTCCAGCCTCCGGTTCTGCCCCAGCTGTTCTACCAGCCTCTCCGCATTTGTCTCCGCTATCATGGTCGCGGACAGCCTGCACAGCCATTACAGCCTGCCGGTCCTCCTGTCACATCATAGCTGAAGCTATCGATCGTTTCCAATGCACAGATTGCCTGTGCCGACATTCCTTCTCCAGTGCCGGTAAATCCAAGCCCCTCTTCTGTCGTTGCCTTAATATTGACACAGTCCTCCGGCATCTCAAGAACACCGGCGATATTCTTCCTCATGTCATCAATATAAGGTGCCAGCTTCGGTCTCTGTGCAATGATCGTTGCATCAATGTTTCCTACAAACAGCAACTTCTTTTCAAGCAGCCCTCTGACCTCTTTTAAAAGTACCATACTGTCTGCACCCTTATACTTTGGATCGGTGTCCGGAAAATGTCTGCCGATATCCCCAAGTCCCGCAGCTCCGAGCAACGCATCCATGATCGCATGAACAAGTACATCCGCATCCGAATGACCGAGAAGTCCCTTCTCATACGGAATCTCGACACCTCCCAGTATCAGCTTCCGTCCTTCTACTAATTTATGAACATCATACCCTAATCCAACCCGCATATAAGCCTCCAATTTCTGTCTGATAATCTCTATCTATCCTATCTATTTATCCTATATAAAATTATTTTATATAAAATATTAGTTTTATTATATAAGGAATCGGTCTAAAAATCCATGAAAACCTCTTCTTTTTACTGAAAAACAAAAGTTGAAATTTTTTCAAAAATACCACTTGACATTTCATGCTTAAGGCCATATAATAGCAGATGTGTCAAGCGACTATGGGATCTTAGCTCAGCTGGGAGAGCATCTGCCTTACAAGCAGAGGGTCACAGG